>Ga0209635_10000366_pt1 | contig 30162 bp, 42 predicted proteins | sample DeeMarSWOR230_32_FD_187463 | JGI IMG/M metagenome (GOLD analysis project Ga0209635, IMG submission 187463) | Marine sediment microbial communities from White Oak River estuary, North Carolina - WOR-2-30_32 (SPAdes) (version 2) | ecosystem: Environmental > Aquatic > Marine > Intertidal zone >...
GTCATATTTTACGGTTAAGATCTGAAGGCACTGCACATCCTCAAATGCGAATTATTATGCAGCAATTGCTAAGAGAATTTAAAGAAAGGTGCGGGATAATCTTTGAAGATATCGTGGGCGAATAAAATGATTCCTGTAGGGCTTTATTATTTATTTAGGAAGGCAACAAAAGTTGACCCCACAAGGACATTAACGTTACGCAATAATTTTGCCAGAGATTTTAGGAATAGATTTATAGCTATTAAAAATTTGATTCGTACAAGTATTGTTAAAAATGATTGTTTTGGTCTAAAAATAGCTAGGTATAATGTTTTGTCTGCACGTATTGCTACTCCATCTTCTAAGATTACTGCAGGATGGAAAGAGGAATTGTCTCCGGCTGGGTATCGACAATTTGCGGGACAAAATAATAATGATAAAATTGATAATTTTTTAGATTGGTTTGAAGAATCTGAGGATATTGCTCTTTTCCAAGAAGACCATACTGGTCGTTCTACAAAAACTAAGGAGCCAATTTGGGCTGATATTTATATTAGGGCAGCTTATTTATTAGGGATGCAATTTGCTAGAAATTACATTAAGAAAAATGCTAACCTAATGAAAAAATTAGATATTATATATGATATAAATACCAGCAGTCCTTCTATATTAAGTGATTTTATGATTAGGGATATTCACAATGATGCGGTTAATTTAATCTATAGTAGAGTTTATAGCGATCTTAAAGGTATTACTTTAACTATTGAGGCTAACTTACGCAGAATATTGTCAGATGGATTGGCTGCCGGAGAATCTCCGTTAAAAATAGCTAAGGATATCGCTAAAAAAATTGAGTCAATTGGGATTAATAGGGCTGAATTAATAGCTAGAACCGAAACTATTAGGGCACATCATCAAGCGAGTATTAATGAATATGAACGATATGGAGTGGATCAGGTTAAAGTTGAAGTTGAGTGGGTAACTGCATTTGATCCCTGCCCTATTTGTGCTGAATTAAGTGGTAAAACCTTTACATTAAAAGAAATTTATACTATGATACCTAGACATCCTAGATGTAGGTGTGTTGCAGTCCCAGTTGTTGAGGAATAATTTTTTTTAAATTTTTTTTAAAATTGGCATACTAATTGCTCTTAAATCTTAAGATTTAAATCTTAAGAATAAAACAATACAAGCTTAAGAAATAAGATAAGATAAGAAGAAAGAAAAGAAAATAAAATATATATTTTATAAAACTAAAATATATATGAAAAAAAGAAAAGAAAAAATTTTCGATAGACAACGGAGAATTCAATGTCCATTCCAGTTAATTTTTATTTTTCTGCTAATGTTGAAGAAACGAAGTATCAAGAAAGATTTTTGTTTGGCCAAAAATATTATGTTTTGCCTGTAGTCATGATGGTTGAGGGTGCCTATACGCCAAATATTGAGGCCGGAGACCCCCAAGACGTTGATACAATTTATTTCCCTTCTGCTGTTTTACAGAAAAGTTTAAAGGGGTGGAATGGTCGACCTATTATGCGTAATCACCCTGATGGTTTTATTTCATCTAATGACCCTAATATCTATGAAAAGCAATGGGTGGGATATATTTTTAATGCTTCATACAATGCGGCTAAAAAAGCATTGTCTGCTGAAGCCTGGTTGAATGTAGATAAATCTGAAGATATTATATTATCGTATACATCTGGTAAAAAAATTGATATAAGTATAGGAGCATATGGAGATTTAATTGATACTCATGGTATAATAAATGGAAAGAAATATACATTAGAAATAAAAAATTTAGTGCCAGACCATTTAGCGATATTATTAGACGACGTGGGGGCCTGTAGTAATCGGGATGGTTGTGGACTTGGCATCGCAGCATCTCAAAACCTTTTCATTGTAGGAGAAAAGATGATTAGTAAAGACAAAGAAATTTCTAATGATCTTTCTGTTGAAGAAGAAAATATTGATCAAAATATAAAAATTATGGCTATTTTGTCTACAGCTAGAACCCCTAAATATGCAGGTACTGAGACTATTTCTTGGGCTGATGTAGGGAAAACTATTGATGATTATGTCAATGGTTATTTTAAGCATAGCAATAAGACTAAACCTGATGATTTTGTAAAGCGTGTTGCTGATATGCCAGCTGAAGTAAAAAATTGGATTGCCTCTAAATCTTTATTGGGTGATCCTCAGGCTGAGGATGGAGCTAATTTAGTATTCTTCCCAGTTGTTAATCCGGGAACTAATAAATTAAATGCTGGGGCTTTACGTGCAGTTTTGTCTGGTAGGGGAGCGCAGGCGGATATACCTGATGCTGCTAAAAAATCTGCTCAAACAAAGGCTAGGGGTTTATTAGACAAAGAATTTAAGAAGGAAACTGAAATGTCTTCAAAAGAATTTATTGCAGAGGAACAACCTGCGGAGGTTATTTCTTCTCAGCACAATGAATGTGATCGGATAGTTAGTTTTGAGGAAAAAATGGATGCTTTTATTAAAGAGATTGGGGATAATGATTTGCGGGAGGCTTTAGTTGAAGCTGTTGAAGAGCGTACTAAAAAAAGAAATCAGGCTGTTGAGATAATTAATGCTTTTGATAGGGTTAAATTTTGCGAAAAGTTTTTATCAGCTATTGCCCTTGATAATTTGGTTAAAATTAGTGAGCTTGTAATGATCGCTAATAAAAAAGATCAAGATAAGTCTATACCAACATCTACAGATTTTGGTTTGCAGGGGGCTCCTCCCTTAAAAGTTTTAAAATATGTTCCTCCCGCCAAAATTAGTTGGGATAATTAGTGATGCCTGCTCCAACACAAATAATTATTGGGGGCAGGATATTCCCTACGATTTATAGTGGGATTGCTGTGGCTCCTATGCAGCCAGGGAGCGTTTTAAAGTTAACTGGTAGCTATGTAGGAGAACTTTTAGAATGCTGTGGGATTGATGCTGTAGCGGTTCCTTGTATACCGGCGGTTGCTTTGGAAAAGGAATGGGGAGATATTGATTATAATTATCAAACGGGGGACAGTGTATCTATAGCATTTTTGCGTAGTGGCCAACAGTTTTGGTGTAGATTGGCTCCTAACCAGATTCTTTCTCCTGGTGATTTTTTATGTTCTTCGGCAACAATTGGGATGGTTGAAAGGTATAGTTTAGGGACAACCCCTAGCGGTCATCCAAATACTATTATAGCGATGGCCTTTGAAAATAAAGCTACCGATGAGAACCCCGGAATAGTTCATGCTATGATTGTTTAGGGGCTAAAGGAGATATTAAATGGGTATCGCGAATATTCTTACGTCTAGTTATAGCAAGGCTACATTGGTTAGCGGGGTATTGCAAGAGACCGTACTGCCTGGTCATCTTGTCCAAATTGTAGGTAAGCAGGCTGATGGTGTTTTAATCTTTAAGTCAGTAAATGTTGCTAATGCATCAGTTAGCTGCGCTGTTGTGGTGGAAGATGTGGCTGCTGGGCAGATGCTTTATTCTATGCTTCAGGAGGGCGATAGGATTACCGTTGCCTATGTTCCTTCAGGGGAAACATTTTTTGCTTATTTAGCCCCTGAGCAAACAGTTGTGGTTGGCGATCTTTTATCATCTAGTTTGTCGGCTGGTCGGTTGCAAAAATATCCAGGTGGAGCGCCTTCTGCGCCTAACTGTATCGTAGGTGTTGCGTTAGAAGATGTAACGACTTTAGTCGCTGAGTATAGAACAATAAAGGTAAGTGCATTTTAAGGGGACTATATGAGCCCAACACCTAAAACTATTGTTGTCACCGGCTTAGACCAAATGATTACTGTAAGTGGTATTTGTGTACAAGATACTACTCCTAGTATGCGGCCAGGTATGCCGATTAAAATTAAGCCTGGCGGTGCGCATAATGAATTTATGATTGAAGATGCTATATTTTCTGATTTTCAGCCTGCTAATAAGGCTATTGTTTTAGATGATATCAGCCGTGGCATTGGAGTTGATTATGCATTTTCTGCGGGGGAAGCCATCACCGTAGCATATCTTACCCCTGGGGTTGTATTTTGGGGCAGAATAAATGATAGTTCTCCAGATAATATTGACATTGGTGATTATTTAACGCTCCCCTATTCCCCAAGTGTTGAGTATAGAGGAACATTTAGTAAATGGAAGTATAATCTGCATCTAGGCGTAGCAATGTTTGGGATTTCGTTGACTAAAAGGTTGACTGGTGCTGAGGATAAATGGGTTACCATCAGATATTCGAAGGTTTGGTAGGATATATTTATGGGGAATACTCCAAAAAATATTATTGCAGCTGGTTTAGATAAAATTATTCTTACCGATGGGGTTTGCAGACAAAATGGTGCTCCGTTTATGCAACCAGGCATGTTTGTTGATGCTTGTTCTGAAGTGTTTAAGGACGGTAGTGAGTATAAAGTCGCTACGTCTGCAGTTCAAGATTTCCAAAAAACTAGTGGGGCTATAGTTTTGGAAGATTTTTCGATAGGTGTAGATGTTAATTATGTTTTTTCTTATGGAGAAAAAATTAGGCTTGCTTGGCTCCGTCCGGGAATACATTTTTGGGGTAGAGTACTTCAGGCAGGGTTTATTTATATAGGGGATATTGTTGGTTGTTCTGGGCTTTATTATCAGCCCACTGATGGGACATTTGCTCAACATTTGATTGAATCTCATGCCCCTGATTATATATATGGAAACCCTATGTTTGGGGTAGCGCAATCTTTTGTTGATAATGTGTCTGGGGTAAGATGGGTTTTAATAAGGGTTGATGATTTTTATTAAAATGGTAGCTATTTATTTGGTAGGGGAGATGTGATGGCTATTAATTATTTTCCTACTTCAATCTTATGCTCTAGTTATAGCAAGGCGATTTTGGCCGGAGGTGTTGCAGACACTACAGAGCTGAGGCCTGGAATGCTTGTAGAAGTTTCTGGTAAAATTCCTGATGGGACTATTAAGTATAGAGGAGTTTTGATAACGGCTGGGCCAGCGACGTGTTGTGTGGTTTTAGAGAATTTGGCTATGGGAAGGTCGGTTGGGGGGAGTGGTTTGTCTACTGAAGAGCGTATTACTGTCGCTTATATCCCCCCGGGAGAAATCTTCTATGGGTTGGCAGTTGGGGACCAGACGATAACGATTGGAGAACATCTAGAAGGTGCGTCTGGTGGGTATTTCCGCCGATATATTACCCTAGGGTATCCAAATGCTGTAGTTGCTGTTGCGATGGAAACTATGGCAATACCGGCTGGTGATTATGCTTATGTTAAGATGATAGCGTTTTAATATTTTGTTGATGAGGAGATACAAATGGGTACGAATGAAGTTTCTATTGAAACTATTAGCAACGGAGAGCCTTCTGGGCAAGTTTCTGCGGCGTTATTAGAGCAATATGGAGGAACTCGTATTAATTTGAGCGAGTTGCGTAGCTTGCAAGTATTCCCTAGGAATTTATGGGAATCTTTTGATAACGTTTTAGTCGAAACTGCTAAAGAAGAATTGGTGGGTGTAGCTGATTTAAATAAAAGGGCGCAGTTGACGATAAATTTTGATGCTATGTCTGCTGGAGTTTATGTGCGAGATTTAGCGTCTGAGATGGAAGATGCTACGACTGGGTTGACTCCTGATAGCCGCGGGTATGCTGAGCAGCTTAATTTATCTACCATTAGCGTGCCATTGTTTGTAACTTATAAGGATTTTTTGGTTAATGCTAGATATATGGCTGAAGCAGCTAGGGTTGGTTTGCCATTAAGGACCCAACAAGTGGTTGAAGCAACCAGGGCGGTTTCAAGAGCATTGGAGTATCAGTTATTTAGGGGACAATTCACGGCTAGTGGAGCGACTGCTTGGGGGTATACTACATTCCCTGAGCGTAATCTTTTTACGATTACTTCATGGCTAACCGAAACTCCTGCCAACATTGTTCAACAGGTTGTTGATATGGTGGGAATTTCTGTAGAGCGCAAACATTTTGGTCCTTGGATTTTGTATTTGCCGTATTCGTATTTTGCTGTAATGAATAAAGATTATCTTGTTAGCTCTGTTTATGGAGCCATGACAATCAGGGAACGTATTTTGCAAATTCCTAGAATAGAAGATATAAGATTTACTTATCAATTAGGGGCTGCGGTAGAAGAAGTTGTTTTGGTAGAGATGAGAAGTGACACCGCACAATTAATTAATGGGTTGCCTTTATCGGTTGTTGATTGGGAGCCTGCTGGTTCACCGAATTGGACCCATTTGTTTAAGGTTTTGACTATTACTGTTCCTTTATTGGTAGCTGACTATAATGGGAATTGTGGCATTGTACATGGGTCTGTTTCTTAAGAATAGGAGATATTAATGCCAGCTCCTCCAGTCAAGTTAGGTAATGTAGCGTGGGGAGAGGATACCTATTTAGGGTCTTCTAATATCTATATTTTAGGATGGGATGTTCCCCATGAACAAGTATCGGCAGACAATATTCTATGTTCTAGCTATAATAAGGCTGTGCTAGTTTCTGGAATATTAGCAGATGAAGTTAGTGTCCCTGGAGAAATTATGGAGGTGTATGATATAGCCGCAGACGGTACTTGTTATTATAAAACTGTTAACGAGGTAAATAGAGCCAGTTCTTGTATTGTTTTGTTAAATAATTTTGAATATGGGCACGCATATAAAGTATATCATGCTTTTGATAGAATAGTTGTTGCGCATTTACCTCGTGGGGCAGTATTCCATGCATGGCTTGATCATGAACAGTCTGCAGTGGTTGGGAGTTTTTTATATGCTGCGTCTAGTGGAGGATTAAGGGTATATGCGGGGGAAACTATTGCTGAGTGCGGGATGGATCAATTGTTGGGGATTTCTTTGAGTTCGGCCGATACGGTTGGTATAGAGGAAAGAAAGTTGATTAAGGTGTGTGTTGCTTAATTTAAGTGATTAATATGGCCGATATTTTTATTAATAGTGACGTGAACAATACCTCTAGAATCGTTAGGGCTGTCTTAAATATTTTTATTATGGTTAGGGGTATAGTTGATGTATTTGTTGAGCCTGGACACATACGTAATGTAATTGATACAAAAATTGATGACATGCAAATTAATGGGTTAATTTCTAGTGCCATTATTTTAGTTAAGGAACGTTTGGGCGAACATATCGTACAGACTCCTGTTGGGCTTGAGATTATAAAATGGCTTACTGCTCATTTTATTTCTTTGATAGATAATCCCCAGAGGGTAACCAGGGAAAAGGTTGGTGACCTTGAGATTGATTATAGTGATGTTGATGCAAAAGTTCAGCTTGAGATTGGGCTGGGAGGAATTCTTTCTACTCGTTGGGGACGTGTAGCAGCTGCTATGGATCAAAGTGGTAGTTTGGCAAAGGCTGGCGGTCCCCCTATTAAGCTGTATGCGTTGTGATAAAATGGGTATTTGGTGGGCAGAAAAATTCTTAATTGATATATGCGTGTATTGGCGTCCTGCTAAAATTGATGGGTATGGGAACGCAGACTGGGAATATCCTCTTGAGATAAAATGTAAATGGTTCGAGAACCAAAATAAGACTAATTTGTCGTCGGGGATGTCCTTGGGATCTAGTTCAGTATTTTATGCTATTTACCCAGTGTTGGTTGGTGGATATATTTTTAATGGGAGATTGAAGGATTTTATCGACCCAGTTATTCCTCCATATAATCAGGAACTTTTTGGTAAGGCTTTGGAAGTACCTTGGGACCCTTGGCAGCAAAAATTGGCTTCTCAAATTATAGAAATTAATAAAATTGTATCCTTGTGTGATAATACAAAATTTTATACTAGAGCGTTAACTTCATGAAAGTAGCATTTAAGGTTGTTGGTGTAGAGGAATTAGTTAGTGGACTCAAAAGGCTGTCTACACGTGAAGCTAAAATGGCTTTTAAGGGGGCTGCGAGAGAAATCGCTATTGATATTCAGCGTACTGCACAGCAACGGACTCCTGTTGAGACTGGATTTTTACGGCAAAGTGCTAGAAATCAGGTTTTGGTTGCTACTAATCGTTATGCTAATGCGATGATATATTATTTGGCCAAATATGCTATATATGTACATGAGCACACCTGGAAAAAGCATAGAACTGGTTCTGCTAAATTTTTAGAATTGGCTATTTATGCTGAGATTAGAAAAGTAAAAGATATTTTGGTGAAATATATTAATAAAGCTTTTGTAGCTGTTTCTTCGAAGAAATAAGGCATATGTTATCTGCTGCAACTATTATTGCGGAATGTTTAGAAGATAATAATTTTGGTAAAATTGGCGAGAATATATTTGTTAGCAATTTTACAGAGTTAACTCCAGATAATGTTATTGTTGCGGTTGATTATGGCAGTTTTGCTGAAGATAGTCCGTCTTTAGGCTATACATACCCTTTGGTGCAGATTTTTGTTCGGTCTGTTCGTGGTGGATACCAGCAATGTTGGGATTTAACTAGGAGAATTGGTTTATATTTAAATGGATTATCTGTTAAAAAGGGAGATACTCGATTTATTTATGTTTTTGTAAATGAAGGACCTACCGATATTGGGTATGATGATACTAATAGGCCGCAATGTTCTTTAACGGTTAGAATCATGCGTACTTCTTGCTACCATAGGCTACAAAAAGAATCGTTTAATTTATCTTTTGCTGTTGGTGTTCTACGAATAAAGAGGTGAGAGAATGGCTTTTAATTTAGTACGTGCCGGAAAATTTACTACGATAGATGTGGGGAAGTCTAGTTTGTGGCAACCTATTGCTGAGGTTTATGAAATAGGGGCGTTAACTACATCTAGAGAGATGTATGAGATTACTTCTCATGGGGCTGGGTTATGGAGGAACTATATCCCGGGCTTATATAGTGTCGCTACAATTACGCTTGCGTGTAATTATTTGCCTGATAATTATGGTGGTTATTGGACAATGATGACTGATTTAGCTGAATTTAATATAAAGAATTGGTATAGAATTTTGGTGCCATTAGTTCTTACTGAATCTAGTGATAAAGAGCATAGGTTTGAAGGATATATCAGTGAGATTAGTCCTGAGTTTGCATTAGATGATAGATTGGTTTTTAATATGAGTATTACTGTAGATGGCCCTATATATTTTGAGGATAAAACTAATACTCCGCCGTCATAATAGTGAGTGAGAGAATATGCAAGAAGATAAATTTTTGAGTAGGGATGTAGTACATAATATTAACGATGAAAAGTATGAAGTTGTATATGTAGATGAATGGGGAGGGAATGTTAGACTTTATGTAATGAATGGGAGGGAACGTTTAGCCATAGAAGAACGTTTTATGCAAGCAGATACTCCAAAACTGGATGTTTTTATTTATCTTTTGGCTTTATGTTTGAAAGACGAAAATGGGCAAAGGATTTTTTTGGATGATGAAGTCAATAAATTAGGGGAGAAAAGTTCTTCTGTTACATCTAAGTTAATAGCTAAATGTTTAGAACTTAATGGACTTTCTCCGGCTGTTAAAGAAGAAATTAAAAAAAAATAAAAAATAGTGAGCTTAAAATTTTTTTGTTTAAGCTAGCTTTATCTTTAGGGTGTACAGTAAAAGAATTATTGGATAGAGTCGATTCGTATGAGCTTAGCGAATGGTTTGAATTTTTTAAATTATTCCCGTGGGGGGCAGATATAGATCGAACACGTTCGGCTATGCTAACAACTGTAATAGCTAATAATGGTTTGGCAGTTATTAATCCCAAAAAATATAATTCTAAAAAATATTCATTAGAAGATTTTGCTTATCCGCCTCTTGAAAAACAACAAAAACGGCAAACATTAGAGGATCATCATCGTATTCTTGCTAAAATTAGGGGAAAGATAGGCCGCAGAGATGCCAACTAATGTTGGGACGTTAAATGCTCAGTTTAATTTAGATGCTACTAATTTTGTATCTAATTTAGATAAAAGTGTTGTTAAGGCAAAGAATGCTACCTCTACAATGGGGAATAATTTTAATTCTTTGTCTAATACGATTAAGTCTGCTATTGGTATAGCTGCAATTGGTACTTTAGTAGCTTTTGGGAAGAAGCTTGCTGATACAACTGCTGAGTTTGAATCTATCAATAGAACTTTAAGGTTTGCTACTGGTTCTATTAAGTCTGGGGCTGAGGCTTTTGATTTTGCTAAAGCTGAATCTGAACGTTTAGGCATATCTTTAGAGGTAGCTGCTAAGCAATATGGCCGTTTGGCTGCTTCTGCTAAAGGTACGGCATTAGAAGGCAAAGAGACGCAAAATATTTTTAAGGCTATAGCTTCTTCATCTGCGGTGATGGGTATGAGTGCTCAGCAAACTGAATTGGCCTTTACTGCTTTATCCCAAATGATTAGTAAGGGGACTATCAGTTCTGAAGAATTGAGGCAACAATTAGGCGATCATTTGCCTGGTGCTATGCAGATTTTTGCTCGCTCTATTGGTGTTACTACTAGTGATTTAAGCGATTTGTTAAAGAAGGGTTCGTTATTATCAGAAGAAGTTTTGCCTAGATTTGCGAAACAAATAGTATTGGAGCTTGGTGGATCTGTGCAAGACGCCAGCAAGGGTATGCAAGCTTCTTTGGGGAGGATGGGAACGGCATGGTTTGAATTTAGGAAGACGTTGCTTGAGGAAGCTGGTGTTGGAGCTGCAGTTAAAGCAATGATTGATTTAGTCGCTGTTGGTATCAATAAGGTTACTGAGGGGATCAGATATTTGGTACAATTATGGGAATCGTATGTTTCCCCAATTATTATGAAGGCTCAAGATTTATATAGAAAAATTTTTGGTGGGGCAGCAGTTACTGAGACCATACAAACGCAAAAAGGGTTAACGCTTGAGGCGAAAAAACATGCTGACGCATTGGCGGCAGCTGCCATAGAAGCCAAAAAATATGGTCAAGAATTATTGGCGACTACTAAAAAGGGGAAAAAAGTAAAGCGTACTCCGTTTGAAAAATTATTTGATCCTACTGAGATGGAGCAAGAGTATAAATTATATAAGGATTTTTTTAGCGGGGTTACTCAGCAAGCCAATAATTTAGCTTCTTCGTTGGCAGATTTAAGTGTTGGTGGAACCCTAGACATGAAAAAGTTTTCTTTGGCTATTATTCGTAGCTTGAATGAAATAATTTTACAGTTTTATGTGGCCACTCCGATTATAGAAGCATTTAGAAATTTGTTAGCCGGACTTCATGCTGGTGGGGGTATATCCTCTGGGCTTGGTGGGTTTTTAGGAGGAATTTTTGGCGCAGTAAAATCGTTTTTTGGGTTTGCTTCTGGTGGTATTCTAACTGAGCCTGTTGTTGGTATTGGGGCTAATACTGGGAGCGGATATGCTTTTGGGGAACGTGGAGCTGAAGCTATTGTTCCATTATCTGCCATGGATAACGCAGAAGCCACACAACAGCCTACTAATGTATCAATTAATATTAGTGCTGTTGACAGCCAAAGTTTGGTTGCATTAATGAGAAAAAATCCTCAGGCGATTATAACCCCAGTAATAGAGGCCTTACAGGTCGGAGATAGGGGATTAATGTCTAGCCTAAGAGGGTCTGTAATATAAATGGCTGTTTATCCAGACATAATTTCTAGCGTTCCCAGTAATATACCTTTTCAGTGGTCATTGATTCAGCAAGTTATCGCTACAAAATTTGAGAATGGAGTAGAAAGACGCAGGTTAATAAGGTTTGGTAAATACAGAGTAATTACGTTACAATATCAGCAAATTCAATTTGTTAAGGTAAGAGTTATTTATAATTTTTATAATGCGCAAAGGGGGCCATTAACATCTTTTAAATTTTTTTTCCCTGACGTTAGTTATCATTTTGATGAATATGCTGGTTATGCAGAAAGTGGTCAAACTACTTTGATTATGCCATCTAAGGGTGGCACTAATGTTATTTTAAAACAAGATGGGGTTGTTGTTAGTGAGGCTGATTATATTTTTACTCCATATGCTGGCCCGGATGGTGAGGATAGGGTAACTCTTGCATATGGTGCGCCTGCAGGAGCTAAATATACTCTTGATTTTACTGGGGTTTTAAAGATTAAGGCCAGATTTGATGAGGCTCCTATCGTTTTTAATGAAATTAAGGCTACGTTTTCTTCTTTAACTATTGTTTTAAAGCAATTACAGCCAGTTTTATGGGAGTAGGTATATGGAAAGTTTAATTGACCTTTTTCAGAATAGAGAGTCTAGTTTAAGCAAATTAAATAAATGTCCATTTGATAAGCTGGAAGATTGTTCTCAATTTTTAAGGGGGATTGGGAAGCAGTGTAACAATTTGAGGGAAGATGCGTTATGTGGAGTATTATCGAGGGCATCTGCCCCTATTTCCTGTATGAATAATGTCCAATGTAGTGGGACACTGACTTTAATCAAAAAGAACAATGAGTAAAAATTAGTGCGGTATATAGACCAAACAATATTAGATAAATTTAAACAAGAAGAATATACATTTGCTTATTTATTAGAATTATTAGCGAAGGATTCTAAGCATTTTAGGTTTACTAATTGGGATACTCCCCTTACGTATGATTCTGAACTTTATTATCCCAAGGGTATGGAGATTAGCCCTATTAGCTATTCTACTTCTGCTGTAGTGGATGTTTTGGATATACGTATTGATGATGTAATTCAAACTGCAGCTGAATCATTGTATATAGCATTGTTAGGCCAAGGGCATATCCCATTAGGGGCTAAATTATATTTAGTTATTTTAGATAATAATTATATTATACCTCCAAATGGGGGCACGTTATTTTTCCAGGGGAATGTAGATAAATGGGAATATTCTCCAGGTGAAATTAATTTACAAATAGCGTCTATTTTTATCCAATGGAATAATGTCACTACTTTTAAATATTCGGCAAGTTGTAGGTGGAGAAAATTTGGGGGGCCTGAATGTAAATATCCTACTCCAGGAGATTTGGTTTGTGATAGGACGTATAAGGTTTGTAGAGATGTATATAATAATACGGAAAATTTTGGAGGGTTTAGATGGTTGCCGAGCTTAATCAACAAAATATTGATTCCGGAGAAAAAAAAGAAATAAGTGATGATTTAGCTGAATCTTATAATAGCAATATATTAAGTCATGCGAATGCTATCGGTTGGTTGATGTATACTAAATATAAGCTTGGGTCCCCTTCCAACAAAAGTCCATTAGCAAAAGAAGCTGATTGTTTTGGTATAGTAATAAATTATATTTATTTAACTACTGGGAAGATTTTGCCCGATGTTGAGGGCGGGGATGTTGTTAATTTTAACAATTATAAATATTTGTATCCTCGAGATAAAAAGGTTGTGTTAGAAGCCTTAGAAAAATATTTTATAAAATATTTTATTCCAATTCCAGTTTTGCATAGGTATTCAGGGGACATTTTATGGGCGTATTCAAAAAATGATGACGGGACGCCTAATGATGGCATTGATAGCTGGGCATTGGGTATTGATTGTGGGAATGGGCAAATGATGACCACATCAGATAAAGACGGGCCGGTTGTTATCCAATTGAATTCATATGATGTAAAAAATGTTTATAGATATTTAAATGGGAAGTAGTGTAAGAAAATTTGTAGGGGCAGTCGCTCCGATTATTGCTGGGGCCGCAGTAGCATTTTTTGGTCCAATTGGTGCTGTTGCTGGAGCTATTTTAGTCGGTGGCAGTGCTCTTTTGGGAGGTAGATTAAGGTTTGGAGTTAGGGAGGGGGCTAGGCATGAACTTAGGTATAATACATCAACCACACAAGCCACTCTAAATTTAATTTATGGCAAAAGGATTGTGGGCAGTAACGATGTTTTTGTTGAATTAACTAACAAGAATAAAACATTGTGGATTGTCCATTGCTTGGGGGAGGGAGAAATTGAAGGGATTGAGGTAGATACAGAGGGGAAGCCATTAATTACTATTGCTGGCAGAAAATTTAAAGATTACCCAGCTGGGAAGGTTAAGTATTATTTCCATTCTGGGACAAATGATCAGGCTGTTGATGCTAATTTACATGCAGCGATTACAAAATTTACTGATACTATGCGTAATACTGCTTATATTGTTTTTGAATTAGATTTTAGTACTTTTAAAAGTATCCCAAATAGAGAGGTTGTAATTAAGGGGATTAAGGTAAAAGATTTTACTAATCCTACCGCTCCTGCTGCATGGTCTGAGAATCCTGTTTTAGCTTTATATGATTATATTACTAATGCTAGGTATGGATTGGGGTGGGATCCTTCTTTGATAGATTTGGATACGTGGGTATCTGCAAAGAATTATTGTGATAACCATGTAAAGCCGTGGAAATTTAATTATGTCGTTACTTCTCAGGTTAATTCTCAGTCTATTATTGATACGATTTTGTATCATTTTAGGGGAGTATTAACTTATTATGCTGGTAAATTGTTTTGCCATTATCTTGAAGATGCTCCCAGTATTTTTTCAGTTGTGGACGAGCACATTGTAAGAAGTGATGATGGATTAGCGTTTGTTTCTGTTTCACAGCCTAGTACGCACGATTTGCCTAATACAGCATTGGTTCGCTATGTTAGCCCTAACCTTGAATGGGCTGATGATGATTTTGTTATTGGGGAAGCTATTTCTGGTAAGGTTAGGACGATTGATTTCCCTGGGTATACGGATAGAGCATTAGCTGCTGAAATGGCGGTTTATATATTAGAGCGAGAGCGATTAAATAGGATTTATACTGCTACATTGCGACTTGACACTGTTGTTATTGATGTTAATGATGTGATAAATTTTGCTTCGACTGAATTGTTGCTTGGGATAGACCCTGCCAGGAAGTATCGAGTTAAAGAGTCTGTGGTTTTGTCTGATGGTCTGGTCCAAATTACTTTTGTTGAAGACAATGCTGAATTATATGATGCGGTTTATAATGATAACCAAGAAAGATATATTATTGATATTTATTCTCCGTATGATCCTCCTCCCCCAGTAATTAATATAGCTTTTGAAGAAGAATTATATACATTTCGTGGACGTACATTCATTCGGCTGAAATGTACCTTTGAGCCACCAGCTGAATATGCTTTTTATGCGTATAGCAATATTTATGTACGAGCTGGAGATACTGGAGAATTTACACAATTAACCAGTGTAGTAGATAATTTTTCTATGGAGAGTGTTGAAGAAAAGATAACGTATTACTTTAGGTTTTGGAGCGTTTCTACTGAGGGGACGCTTGCTATTACAGCGGCAGAGGCTAGCCATTATGTAGTTGGCATTTCTACATTGCCCCCAATTAACCCACTTGCGTTAGAGGTTACAATCTCCGGAGATTCTGTAACTTTATCGAGTGAAGAGGTATATCAACAAGATATACCCGAAGAATGTAATTTGTATGCTTGGGATTTTAGGTTGAATAATGATTTAACCGCTGGGTATGGAGGGGCATTATTAATTTCTAAGAAAAGTACTCCGTTTTATTCTTTTACAGGATTAATCCCTGGAGAATATAAATTTTTTGTAAATACTCTTGGGAGGAATGAAGTATATGGGACAACTCCAGCGGATAAAAATGATAAAAAATTTGATCCTCCAATTGCGTTTGAGCACTATTTTGATGATCCAATCAGTTATGTAACTGGTCAACATTTTAATACTGAAACTGTTGGCGGTGAGTTAAAATGTATTTTGTCTAGCCCATCTTTAAGCGGATATTATTTAACTCAAGTTAAGCAGTTGGTGCCTCCTTTGACAGAGGGAGAAGGTGTTATTACTAGTGATACTCAAACCTTAGCGCCTACAAATTTATTTTGTTTGAGTCGTAAAACTGCTTGGGATAAATTGTCTATTGGTGATTTTGTGCAGCCATTAGGGCAAACTGGGTTTGTTATTACGGGTAAATATGCATTTGGTTCTACGTTTGAGTTTGATGATGCGATTGTTACCGATAATGATCCAACTGAATGGCTAGAAGTTAACGCTATACAGTATGATATTTTGTTTATTGGGTCTGAGATAAGGTGGGTCCATGATCCAGCGCAGATTAATTATACTGTGTTGGAAAAGCATTTGATTGCAGGAGAATATTGGATCACTTTAGACCAAACTATATATACTCCAATGCCTAATGTAACCACTGCTCAGGTTTATTATAAATTACCAAATGCTATTGGAACTGCTGTTGCACAGCCAGCAGTTTATAATATAGCTTTTTCTTATAGAGAGTCGGTAGACGAAAAAACTATAACTGCTTTAGGTTTTGAGTATTATATGTCCGGGAGCGTACCGTATTCTTATGCTGGAGGATTACATATCAACCTATATTATGGTCCGTCTAGTACTGGCCCATGGACGGAAAGCACTGATTTACAGCTTTTAACGTCAAATATTGATTTACCAACGGCAGGAGTGTGGTATTATATGAGGTATGATTTGTTAGATTATTCGCCAACTCCTGCACCTGATCCTGCTACAAGGAAGCAAATTATTATTAAGCCAAGTACTCTTAAAATATATAGAAGAACTCAATAAGATAATGGCGATAGTTAATATCACAGCATCTATAACTTATTATACTAATGCAAGCCTTCGCAGTGGGTTAAAGTCCAATATTATTCCGCTTGGCTATTGGACTTTAACTCCGGATGAAAACTATTATGTTGCGGATAATAGTCTTAATTTTATTTTTGGCCAACCCGGATTTATTACAGAAGATTTACAGGCTTTTGATGTTAATCAAAATACTAATATAGACTTAGCTGTATTGCTCCCGCATGGTATCCTTTTTAGCGATTCCATCCAAAATTCTTTAGCTATAGCGACGCTAAAGAAGGAAGCTCCTGAATTAAAGACTGATATTCAACAAAATAGTTTTATCGCGGCACATATAGTTTTGTTTGGTGGGGAATTATTAGCTAATGTTACTCATAATACTATTTCAGATACAAAGTTATCTACTGAAGGGTCACTCCCAACTACCCATATAATTCAGCATTCTTCTGCTTTTGGACGAATTTTTACCGGGACTCAATTTAGTGTTAACGCTTATCAAAATTCTTTAGGCTCTGGACTTTTAGAAGCTCATAATATAAATGTTCAGGGGGATATTAGTCAACAATCCTATGCTACCGCTACTGTTAATTATTCCTTGATATTTAAGGGGGTTGCATCTGAAGCATCTCAAGCTATAGGATTACTTTTTTCTGAAAAAGATATCTTCGCTACTATAGTGAATTTATCAGCTAGTAGTGCAATATTATTCCATTACAAAACGATTAATGCTCTTGTTAGTCAAGAGAGTGCCCAGTATAGTCGAGTTGGTTTTGCTCGGTCAGCGTATGGGGTGGCTACTCATTATTCAACTGCTGTAGCGGATATTAATGAGGCGACCAGATTACATGTTCATCCTACCCATAATTCTTATAGTATAAGTACGATTGGAGCTCGTAGTACTTTCAAAGTAGGGGCAGTACATAATACATATACTGATGTAAAAATTCATGTTATTGGCGATGCGAAAAGTGCTACAGCATATTTGTCTTGTGTTCCATATGCTTTTATTACGCAAGAAGGGCATCGCTTTATTAAGTCTTTTAATACTAGACAAAGGACCAAAATTGCAAGGGCATATTTAATCCCATCGCATGTACCTAAGCAATATCTTAAGACTTATTTGTTGCAGGAGGCTCAGCAAGAATCTTATTTAAGTGTAGCTACAAGGGATCTTTTAGCGTATAATATTCAGGTAACTGATACTGTTGCGTATATTTGGACTGGATACCATAGATTGTTAGGTGATTTGGTCCAAAAAAGTGTTACTTTTGTAGTACCTACAAAAATTCTTAAAAAGATAATTGTTAAACCAAGATTAATTTATTACGGTGAGCCTAATTTGCATTTTATTTTTTATGATGATGAATAATATTGTTTTGACAATGGAATAAACTTATTGTATTAATTATAGTTAATGGGAGGCATTACAGTGGCTATTAATGGTTATTCTTTAGCGTCCGCACAAGCTTTGCAGAATTTGCTCTTTAGGGCATCTGCTGCTACTTTCCCAACTGTATTTTATGTAGGATTGTCGACTGCGGCAGCTACATGGTCTGATCCTAACCCTTTTGTTAATGGGGAGCCTGGCCCGACCACTGGTTATGCTAGGGTAGCAGTAACTCGCAATACGACAAATTGGACCGCAGCTGACGCAGATACTGCTAAAGTAACTAATGCGGTGGAGATTACGTTCCCTGAATCTACTCAGTCATGGGGGACCATTACTGCCTTCGCTATTTTTGGAGCTGCTACTGGGATTACCGATTTTAGTTTAGGTGGCAATTTAACCAATCCAGTAACAATCGGAACAAGCACTATTGCTAGATTCAATATTGGCGATTTGCAAGTATCTAGCGTTAATGCTCCGTAATAAATAATATGTCTGAAGTTCCCACTATTACTGTAGTAACTCCATCTAGCAATACATTTAAAATAAAATTGTTAGATGGAGATATACCTGTTAGTTTAAAAAAAATTACAGAGGTGGGACTATTTTTTGATGATGGATTAACAATAAAATCTTCTGATCATCCAGATGTTTTTATTTGGGAAGAGGGGCACGGTTTTGATATTGTTACAGGGTTAATTATTTTTAGGTTAGGGACTGTTCTGTTGGGATTGTCTGGGATTAAAAATGCAGCTTTATATACATTTGAACAGAATCAAACCAATCCTATTTTTTGGGGGAATCTAAGAATTAGGGTTGTGGCCAGAGATAACGTGCCAGGCGCTGCTGATTTGTAATTTAGCCAGTTTAAGTAAGAGGGCAGTATGGTCATTGAAATCATTAAGACGATACATAATTTAAGGGCTAACCGGGATCCTCTGGTAGATCAAGACTTAATAACAGTTTCTCCAGATGGTTCTGATGAAATATATAAGACCACAGTAGTAACGCTTGCTGTGCATATTGTGCATTATAGCGCTGGGAGACTTGGTATTTTTAAAAATATGTGTGTTAGCACCCATATAGCAAATGCACATGCTGTCCCAAAATTATCAGTTGGCCTTAGCGAAGGAGCTGATATAGCCACTTCTATGGGAGGCCCTCATTTCCCGAATCAACTATTTGGGCAATTGTCATCTGATGCTTTGGCTTTCCCAGATTTTATCCCGCCCACATGGGCTCCTTGGTGGCTTCCGTTTAATCATACGGATTTAGGTGGAGGGTTTTTTACCCTTATGCCTGGGTATGATACCCACGCCTTTACTCCTCCATTAACCAATACCTCTATTACTGAGTCTGCATTTTCCGTATATATGTTGGATATAAATCTTGGGACTAATCCATATAGCAGTGTTACTGAATTTATTTGGATGGTGGAAATTGGTTTTATGTATTATGAGGGTGATCCTCCTGTCCTGGTGAATACGACTTGGCTTGCATTAAATGCTTGGCAAGGGTTTAGTATATCTAGTGCTATGGATCACAGAATTGCTATTAGTGCACAATATACGGTTAATGTCCCTAATGGATTAACTGTAAAAAGGTGGTATGTCCCATGTTATGCGTGGACTCTTCCTTGTTTGAACCTTTATTTTGATAGACAACATTCTACATTTCGTGTTGTAAGATTAAAGTAGTGTGGAGCATAATATGGCTTTAGATCAAATTTCTTATCATGGGCTTGATAATGATACTGATCCTATAACGGATGATAAATTGTTTTGTATGGCGCATGATGGAGAAACAGAAGCAAGAAAGGAGGTTTTGGGGGATTTAGCCCCATTTGCGCTGCAGCGTAATCCTCCTCTTGATATGAAGTTTCCGGAATTAAGGGTTAATAATATTACCGCTACCCCTAGCGGGATAATTCCGGCGAAATACTCTAATATGGTTAATAACGTTCCCTCAGGGGATTTGAGCCCTCAACATACCCCTAATTTACCAAATCAATATTGGGGTACAGCAGCATTGATTAATGGGGCTGTATATTATGTTAAGGATGATTCTATGGATTTGGTTTGGGATACGATACCTAACGATAAACTGTGGACTGATAATTTTTTTAGAATAGATTCCCCGAATTATCCAGAGTATGCTCCGGTAGTTGCGCACCAATTCCCAGGGCAACAACATGCTACCCTTGCCTTTAGAATTAAGCATGGGCAGCCCTATAATAGTGTTTACCATTTGTATGCGTGTTGGCGGCTTAGAATTGGTATGCAGCCTATTTTCCCGGAAGTATATCCGTATTGGGTAACGGTTGGATATTTTAATACTCAGGCGCATGCTACGATTCCAACTTTGGTCAATTCCATAGTATCGTGGTGTATAATATTTGATAGAATTGATGGATATACTGTATCTATGTCTACAATTTTTAGAGTGACTAGTGGTGCTGCAGAAGACATATATATTGCCCCGGTGATTAAAAATCATTATGTTTGGGCTTTTTGGGCATATTGGGGCAGAATGTCATACCAGCTCCTTGAGTATAGGACTACCTTATTTAGAATAGCGTAAAGAAAAGGTATATTATGCCAGTAGTATTAAAGAATATTCCTGAATTATCCGAGGCAACCGCGCTCAACGATTCTGATGTAACCATTGTTGGGGACTCATTTATTGACCCAATTTATAAAAGAAATTTGGGTAGCATTGCCAATAATATTGTAGCATCTAATAAAGACGCCAAAGCTCATATAGTTAAGGTGCAGAAATTACGCGATAGCGCCAATGTTTTAACCAGCATGGATTTACCAGAGATAATGACTCAATGGCATGCTCCGTTTTTCCCAAATCGAGCGGCTGGGACGATGACGACCGATTTTGATTGTGGATTAATAGTAGAATGGCAAACATGGCATACTATCCCTTACAAATATATCGAGGAGGATCAGGGTGGTGTAATCAGAAATTATCCAGAGTTATTTACGGATAGGGCTATAGGACTTGTGGGGGGGGCGTTTAGGCTTCCGCTTATTAACCCGGCAATAGCTCCAGTTAGTATATATTATATATCGGCGTATTTATCGTTTTTGCCTATATATTCGGCGCGTAATGATATGAGATTCAGAATGTATATAGGAGTTTTTGAGGGTGAGCCAGGGACTCCGCCAGCACAGATATGGTCAACTAGAATAAGAGAGTTTTGGATAAAATATTTGTATGCTGGGTCTCAGTTTGGGATTGGAGATACGGCTATGTATTTTGAGTACAATAGAGCATCTGGCCCTCATCATTGGGTTGTTCCGTTTGTTACTCTTAATATCAGCCCTGTTGCGATTTGTGATACCACTGGATCTAAGTTTAGTCTTGTAAAGATGAATTAGTGATAAAGCTAAATTAGGTCATAACATGCCTCATATAAGACCGACAAGCGTATATAAATTGCCATGGAGGCGGGCGAAAGATTTATTAGAATCTGATGCCATAATTTTATCTAAGAGTGATGGAAGTGGTGGGAATGTTTATGTAACTCTTGCGGAATTTAAAGATTATATATTGAATAGTGGCGCATCTCCAACCATGAGATGGTTGCGCTTATATAATTTTATTAATTCACAGCCAGATCGTTTCCCTGATACGCCTGATTATATCGTTGGGCACAAAAGTCCGGTAATCGCTGGTGGGCCATTCTTACAAACATCTCTTTGTGGGACGCTCCGTCCAAAAGATTATAGCTCTCCAATTACAGTTTATTGGGATTATACGGTAAAACCAGAATACCCTTATATGTGGCAACCTCAATTAGAATTTGCTAGTTGGGGGGGTGCTTGTCGTACGGGACAGTTAATGCAGTCGGTAGAAGATCAGCCAACGATTCCAAAGTTACATGGGCATGCTGCTATTTATTTGCCCCAAACATCTTTTAATTCTGTTTATATAATAAATTATAGAGTTAATTTTAGGGCGTATGGATTCTCTGGGCGGATACCCCCTGCAATTTATATTTTTAAGGGTAGGGTTGGGTTCGCAAGTATGTCTGAAGATCGGTCTACTGTTGTAGACGTAACCTGCATTAATGAATTGTTTGCTTATGTTTTGACTTGGGAAGAAATGGTTGTTGCGGGCACCTATTTATATTATAAGCCGGCCGCCTCGGAGAGAACATGGCTTATTCCAATTGTATGGTGTTCTGCAACTGCACCATTCTTTTACCCAGGGGTTATCCAAATGGAGACTCATTATAGCTCCTATGGTAATGAGTATTCTGTAATGAAATTGGTGTAATTGATGGCAAATGATATAGATTTAAAAGTTAAGGCCTTCCAAACATACCCGCGTGCATCTGGCATAGCAGGTGACGAAATTAGTCTTGGCGCTTCTTCGGCCTCAGTCCCTGTATGTAAATACCCATTATTGAAATATCGTGACCCAGTTATTAACACCGAATATTTCCGTACATTTCAGAGTGTTACTGGGGTTAGATCTATTAAGGACAAATCGTTTGGGCGGAATGCTCTTGTTTTGCGGTATCAAGATTCTTATTATGAATATCTTAGGGCTTCCCCTGAGCATATTAAAAGATTTTTTGGATTATTAAAATTTGTCCCTTTGCCCGGAGCGCAAACATTTGAAGCCTGTGGCGGAGATACTGGTAATTGGCATTTATTGCCTTTTGCTAACTACACCTATGATGATTATTTGATCGCTAGGACATATACTGGTACATCGCCTATTGATTATGGATTTTTGCCTCATGCTAGGCTTTTACCCCCCCCCAATTATGCGTCTTCTTTCCTTTTACCTGAGCTTAAGCCTACTGAAACTAGCCAAGAGTTACATGATAATTTCCATCTCTATATGGTATTTTTACATTTGAGTACTTTAAATATTGGTGTAAATACATATGCTAATTTAAGGTTTGACATAGCACTTTATATGCGGTATACAAGTTATCCTGGTGTTGGAGAATTTGTTCCATTGGCATCTATTGCCCCACAATGGACAATCTCTGCGGATATTTTTGCTATATCGGGAGCTTATACGTTTAGTGTGGCTACGAATGGGGGCTCTTCATTTGAAATTTTCCCCCTTTTTAGAACTAATACCTATTTATGGGGGTATAATGCTATATGGTTTGATAATATCAAATCTTATTTTGGGGTTATAAGGTTAAATTAATATGGATGTAATGAGGCCTATACATGAGTGGCCAGAAGGCGGTTATGGGGTTGAAACCAGCGTTACGTCTTTAGCTGTTCAAGCAGACGATCACAATATATACCAAACTAGCAATACGCATTTTGCTGATTGGATATTTTATTTTGATTATGTGCCGCCAACAAGGACCGCGCAGTTCGAAAACATTTCTTTGGATTTTATCGAACCATGGGCAGAAGATTTTTGGGATCCAACTTGGCCGCGGACAAAGATTTTCCATTATTTGAACAAAGGGCCGACTAACCCAATTGATGTAGCCTTTGAGAACCAATTTTATTGTGTGTTGCAGGCAGGGGTTAAATTAGACACTTCAGTTTATTGGCAATGGGTTCCCTATAAATTTGCATATATTCAGGAAATGTTAGGGATAAAGGCAGATAATTATTCAAAAGCAGTTGATATTGCTTTGCCTGGAGAAGATCCTAGATATGTTATTGCTATCCCCAACCTACCGGCTGATTATGTTACTTATTCTAGATATTTGATATCTTTATCTTTGATAACGTATAAGCCTAATGTAGATCTTTATAATCTTCGACTTAAACTTGGGTTTATGGTATTAATGGAGGTAGAGGGAGCATATATAGCTTATGCAGGCCCATACATGCTCAATGAGGTTCATTATTATCCCAATTTAGCATATCAAAAAATTGGGATGCATGCTAGTATAATTTGGACTCAAACTGATAGGAATTTCCTTGGGGACTGCCGTACTCCTCAGAATTTAGCAATTGAACCACTTTATATGATTAATCAATTAACACAGAATCTTTTTACAGAGGTAGGCATTTGTAATTTTAGTATTGTAAGAATTGCATAGAAAAATGAAATAGGAGGTATTTATGGGATGTTGTAATTTAGAAATTGATGCGGTGCAATGTCGTAAGAATCAAATTATAGCAATTGATCAAATTATTAATGCAGTAGATGAGTTGAAGTTAAAGGTAGTAGATTTAGGGGCTGAAAATATTGATTTTTCTAAAATTAAATTGGTCTTGCAGATTTTGGTACAAATAGTGATCCCAGCTATTCAAAATATCCTAGATATGATTGGGAAAGCAGCGAAAGAAAAGGGGTAGGGATATTGTGTTGAATATTAATAAGGTTTTTATCGCTGGGGAGATTACCAGGCCAATAATTTATAAGACCACTGTGCAGGAAGTAGGCATAGCTACTACGACTATTAAAACCAATGAGACTTGGATTGATAAAAAAACCGGATTAGAAAGAGTTAAATATGAATGGCATAAAATTGTTTTTTGGGGACAGCTTGCTTTAACTGCATATAATACTTTAAAAGTTGGTGATTGTGTATCATTAGAAGGAGTTTTACGTACAAGAAAATGGACTAATGAGGCTGACGGGACTACTAAGTATTTTACCGAAATTCATATCAATAGCATTAAAGAACATGTTAGCCGAGTTGCCAGTATGAGCGGGAGTACTTCTAGGTTGACCATATCATCTGTTGAGTATTGATATAATATTAACTTTTATCTTAGGCTGGTTATCAACTATAAAATGGTTGGTCCAGCCTTTGTTTTGTGCCCAGCCATCATTTTTTATGATGCCTGTTTTTATTAAGCTGTCTAGTATGAATTTTATACCAGCAGCTATATTGTCTGGGTCACGCTTTCTATTTATTTCAGCCCATTCGATATCTAGCTTAAATTGCTCTACTGGCTTTATTTGTGCTGCTTTAATTGCGTTAATAATGATTGATGTGTATCGATTTTTGATGACGCTATAATAAGGGATTTTATTGTATCGTTTTTTTGATGCAGAGATGATTTCATTCATCCCAGGAAGAGTCCCTGGGATGAAGAAAGTTTGTATATGTTTGTTATTTTTGTTCATTTTTCTTACGGTTCACGGCTAATTCTGTTCTTTTGCTATGCCCTTTCATTTCTATTGGTTCACATAGTTCAAACATCCTATCGATTAAACATTTAATTAATGAATGGGAAACATGTTCTTTGGCCGCAGAGAATAAATATTCTTTTAGCTTAATTGGTGAGGTGTTGCTGGTAATAAGGGTTGGTAATTGATATCTGGTTCTATTATCTATAATTTCATATATAAATTCTAACGACCAGTTGGTTATAGTATGATTCCATAAATCATCAACTATTAAGATAGGGATTAAGGGCCATGAAGGAGAATGAGTTTTTTCTATTCTATACCTCCACAATGTACTAGGGATGTTAACAAAGTATGTATATTTATGGTTTTGGGTAATCATCCTATTGGCGAAGCAATAGCTTAAATAAGTTTTGCCAACCCCAGATAGTCCATAAATATATGGCAATATTGTATGTTTATCGATTTGTTCTTCCGAAAGTTTATTAATTAACTTTTTGTTGTTTTGGTCTTCAAAAAACATTTTATTAAATGTAATGTTGGCTACGTTAGGAGGCAAATTAGCCCATCCATATAGGTGAGATATTTGTTCTTCTAATTCCTCCTGTTCTTTTAGTTTGGTTTCTTTAAGTTGGCAGTCATCGCATATGCTTTGTCCGATAGTAATCCCTATCATAGTTTTAAGGCTATATAGTGGATTTTTTTTACAAATACGACAGGTACCAATGATATCCGCCCGGATATTTGTTGGCTTAACTTCAAGTGGATGGGATTGGGTCATCTTTCATTAGCTCCTTTAATACTTCCATTGCTGGATCTTCAAGTGAACTCCCCCCTAATTTATCCTTTTCTAATATTGGCTTACTCCGGGGGGCAGCCCACTCTTTATTTTCTAAAAAATTACCGAAACCTAAGAGGTATCTACCATTTTTCCTTTCCCAAATAGGGCTTTGTCTTAACATAATTATATAATTTTTAATTTTAATAAATTCTTTTTTCTCAGCTTTTAAAAGTTGTTTTTTGATACTTTTCTGCGTTACTATTTTGGGTATAGATGGTGTTGTGGTTATCTTTCGTAACGTTTCATTGGCTGCTTTCTCCATAATTCCCATAAATATTTTTTTTGATTTAATTGTTTGAATTGATGCTTTTTGCGGATGATAAATACTTTTGAGATATTCCAATAATTTTATTCTACGTTTTTCGTTGTTTCTGTTGTCTTTGTTCAATTTATATTTTTGTTGTTGGTTATATTCTCTGATAATGGGTAAATATTTGATGGTGATGGTAGACGCAGATTCATCAATTTCGCTGGATACTTCTATGGGTGATTCATGTAAATATTTAAATATATTTATAATTTCTCTCTCTGATGCGCGTAAAATATTTGACCATTCTAATATTGAATAGCTACAAATTCCAGGATTATTATTATTATTAATTGTTCTCCCCTTAATAATGCTCCAAAATCCTCGCATAGTATTAGAAATTGGAGTAGTTTCTAATTCCCATTCACTAGGAAACCATTTCAACCATTTTTGAGTAGCCATTTTTATCCTACCAAATAAGTTTAAAATAATTTAGTTTGATCTTTGCCAGTGTCAATTTTTTCGTTAATATTTGTAGATGGATAGCTTTTGATTTTTATCCAATGTATAAATTCTGTCCAAAAATCTTCAAAGCCATTAAATTCAATGATTGCATCTTTGAAGGCATGAGTATTTGTATCTGATTGTATGGCCATCAAATTGCAGTATTCATTAAGTTTATCGATTACTTCTCTAGTGGGCATTTGATTAATTTCTGGGGGAGCATTTAAGAGATGTTGTTTACATAGTTCATTAAATGTTTCATTAAACGAATTGTTAAATATTTTTTTTGTAGGTTTATTGATTTTTTCAGGTTTTAGCATTTGAGTAGATGCAATATGGTTAATGCTGTCGGCAATTGTTGCATCAACATGATCGTTTAGGTGTGGTTTCGTTTCTATTTGTGGTTTAATTTCTTGTTTGGGTGTTATGTCGATGTAATCCCTAACCTCTTCAACCACTCCAAATCCCTTTAGATAATCACTAAACCCATCCCTTAGGGCCCAAGATCTTGCTCTCATTTGCAGCATTCTTTTGGGGTATTTTGCCCAAGGGCTATGCTGAGATTTATTGTTGTTAGAATAAGTCCATAGCCCAGCGTTTTTAGCATCGATTACTGAGAATGTACGTTTAATAATGGTTTTAAACCCCAAACGTTCTACTTCACAAATTGCAGTAAAATTATCGTTGGGAAAGTCTCCTTCAAATCGTTCGGAGAAATCTTTTACTTGATTTGATTTTAAGACTAAAGCTAAAACGGCGTCCCCCCAAAGTGCTGGTTTACCATTAATTACTGCAATATTTTGTACTGCTTGCATTGGGGACAATCCAACCTCTAATCCCATTTGGATAGCAACAAAGATTGATTCTGGTTTTTGTAATCCGTTAGGCATTAAGCCAGAAACTGATAATATTTTGGCAAATCTCCATAGTCCTTCGAAGTCAGTGGGGATTAATCCGCCTATAGGTTTGCCAGTTTCAATAACGGCTGGTGCTTGTTGGTTCGTTTGTGGTTCTGTCATTTTAGCCCTCCATTGCTTTTCTATTTGTAGTGATCTGGACTATTTCGTCTTCTGATACCATTATGCCTGGAATTTTTGTCGCTCCAGCTTTAAGCATATCGTGTATTTTGGGGGCAATGGCCCTTCTAATTTGTTCATGGCGAGCACTAATTACTTCTGGTGGTAATTCAGTATGGCTATGGATAACCCATGTTGTTTTATTCTTAATTGTTGCTGTACCTAATGCAGAAATAATATTTTCATCATTGTTTAAGCAAAAGCTATCTATTTGTTCTTGTAGGGCTTCTTGTATTTTTGTTAACTCTTTAGTTGTTTTTTGGGCAGAAGTATCAATAAAATTGATTACCTCTAAATACGGGCTTTTAATTAGTTTCCTGGTTGTCTCTATTAAAGATTCTATTTTTTTAGCTTGGATATAAAGGTCAATAGCCTTTTTGCATGTAGTGTGATCGGTAACTAAATTAGTTTGTGCCATAGTTAACAATGATTCTATTTGTTCAGTATATTTATCTGTAATATTCTCTATAATCAGTTTTTTTACTGCGGTTACGGTATCCATCTTTAATACCTTTCTCATATTCCTCAAAGTTTTTTTTAGCTTTTGCGTATATTTTTGCGTGCATTTTTTCAAAATTTTCGATTTCTTGTCTTATTTGCTCATCCGGGGGATCCCAGGGGTTACATTGAGCCTCATATTCCTCTTTATTGGCCTCCTCCTCATAAAAATCTTTAAAGGTTTTTTTAGGATGTCTTTTATTATCCTTATCGTAATAAAAATCTTTAGGGTTCTCATAATAAGAGTGTCCTTCTCCACATAGTATTTGATGTGGTGAAGGGAATGGATTGGGGTTATGGATGCCAGGCCCTGGGGGACTCCAATCCCCGCCTTCATCCTCATCATCGGTGTCAGAACATCCTCCACAATCAGCTAAAGCAAAAGCAGGGATGATTAAAATACTAATGAGGCCTATCCATAGGATAATCTTTTTATACATATTACTATCTATTTTGTTTTAATGTTTTTGGGGTGAGGAGGTTTGTTTTGGGTTTGGTGGATTACCGTAATCAAAACAGTAGCTCCTGTTATTATAGCGCCAGCCATAAGTGCTCCTACTGATGCAATTGCGGTTCCGCTGCCGGTACAGTCAATACAATCATAATTTCTATCAAAATAATTTGGGATGGATGGTACTCCTGGGGCTAAATCCATTACTGCAAAGCCAGTATTTGGAATGAATAAAGAAATTGATAAAAATAATATAAAAGTGTTTAAGTATTTTTTAATCATTTGTTTTTATCCCATTATTGAAGGGAAGTTGGGCGAAAAAGTTCCGCCCAACCAATTAGCTAAAATAACATCAATAATAATGCCCCTGCGATAGTTCCAGCAATAGCCGCTGTAGTAGATAGTGTTGCGATATATTCAATTACCTGTTGGTCTACGCCTAGTTTTTTATTCTTTCTTTCCTTATAAAGTACTCCGGTCCCGATTAAGGCCGCAGTTAAAATTGCAGACGCAGTATGGGGGATCATAGCAAATGTGGGTGTTGGTAAAGTAATCATTTTAGCTCTCCTAGATAAACGGTTAAAATCCCATGTGCAAAGAATAAGCCCTAAGAAACTTCTTTAAAGATTGTTTATATATTGGTGTATAGTCATTAAACAATGCCTTCCCTCCTTTCTTCCTAATGCGTAATGTAGCAATCCATTCTATGGTAATCTCATAATACTTATCTGCTAAATATTTATAGGCAGATAATTGTAATGGCCACCATTTTTGGGTGCTAACGGATGTTTTCCAATCTATTATCCCATATCCATCTCTCCCTGTGATTGTCCCAATAAAATCTGGCCTGCCAGATAATGGTAATTTATGGTTTATAATCTTTTCTTCTAAAGTGAATGGTATAGGGTCTGTTATTTTAATCCATTCAATAAAACTTTTTATGGATGGGGCGTAAATATTAGTTTCGTTTTCATACGAGAGATCACCATTTAAGATGTCTTTACAGGAGTAATGTATCTGGGTACCAAATTCAGCTGAGGCAGGAGAATACCACCTTTTGTCTATATACGTAGATAAAACTTCTGTAACCGATGGATAGTAGTTTAATTGAATATTTTTCATTTAATTCCTTTTAGTTTTTTAGTAAATTTTTAATAATTTTTTATTAAAAATATCTTAAAAAAATAAAATATAAATGTCAAATGTTTTTTGCAGAAAATTTGTGAGAGAGAATAGAGGTTTCAGATTCTTGACGCACCCCATTAAACGCTGCGTCAGGAATAATAATGGGTGTATTCAAACAGTACAAATAATATCAATCGGTTGCGTTAAATTTAACTCATTTTTTTTCTGACGCAAGGTGCGTCAAAATGCGTCTTTTTGTTGACGCAGTGCGTCAGATACTATAGAATGTGGGGGAAATGGAGAACTTGATGAGTAGAGAGCCAAGCGGGAAATGTTGTATAATTAATGGTCATCCTCAGCAAGGAATAATTGAAAGATTAATTCTTACTAATATCCCTAATAGAGAAATCGCTAAAAGATACGGGTTATCAGAGGCTACCGTTCGTCGTCATAAGAATATCCATATGACC
>Ga0209635_10000367_pt1 | contig 30142 bp, 25 predicted proteins | sample DeeMarSWOR230_32_FD_187463 | JGI IMG/M metagenome (GOLD analysis project Ga0209635, IMG submission 187463) | Marine sediment microbial communities from White Oak River estuary, North Carolina - WOR-2-30_32 (SPAdes) (version 2) | ecosystem: Environmental > Aquatic > Marine > Intertidal zone >...
ATTGTTACAAGTGTAATAGCAAATAAATGTGCCACATTTTGAGAGAAAAAATTCCAAACAAAAGCAGATACAAGAACAAAAATTACAAAAGGGAAAAGGTAATAAGAAAATTCTTTAAGGCCTACTCTTATTAAAAACGAATTCTTTTTTTTATCTAACTCAATTCTATAGTTATTGAACATGTTTATAATATCCTTGCCATAAGGATTCTTTTTATCTTTAGATGCTTCGATCAACTCCAAAGGAGTAAAAGTTTTTTCCCCCGCAATAACAGCAACCTCACTCTTTTGCTTTTCAGCTAAAGAAGACATCCATTTTTCCAATTCATTTATAGCATATTCTTTTTTTGGACTTTTGTCAATAATAAGAGCAAGAAAGGCAACAGATCGCAAAGTAACAGCAAAAAAAATCATCAACAATATGCCAGAACCTAGAAGGCTTATTATAACCAAAGTGAAAAAAGCCAATAAAAAAGTAGCAAAAATTGTTAATCCTGAAACTCTACCTCTTTCCTCAATTGTAGTTGAATCTGCAAGAAAAGCTAAGCTGCTTGGTAAACCCAGACCAAAAGAAAAACCTAAGAGGATACCAAAAATGATAGTAAATTCTTGTCCATGAAACAGTGCAATCAATGCAGATGATATTACACCCAAAGTAATCCAGGTCCAAAGAATTGTTCTTTGATTCACTCTTTTTGAAAGTATAAATCCAATAATTGCTGAAAAAAATCCAAAACCATAAAACAGAATCTTTCCTATTTCTATCCAAAACAAGTTTTGTGTAAAATTTATGAATATATTATCAAGATAAAATTGATATAATAAAAACCAAGCAAAACTTCCAGAAATTAGCAGTATTATGGATAAAAACCTTCTCGCCGATATACTGATATCCTTTAATATAATTGAAAAAATCAAATGAATATCACTATTTTTAATAAAAGCAAAGGCTCTATATATCATTTTAAAAAATTAAATAAAATAAAAGAATTATAATAGATAAATATCCAAGTATATGTTATTTTTAATTCAATGGTATTTTAAAACAGAATTATTTTAGAATGATAAATAATAAGGAATTTATTGCACTATACCTGCTTTAACTACAGTTATTTTTCTCAAGATCATAATCTTGCATATAAGAACCTTGGATCAGTTTATATAAAATAAATTTTTATAAACCTGCCATTTTATTAGCAAGATTAATTTTTAGCTCAGGAAATTTGTAGAATACAAGATTAAGATAAATATGGAAACAAATGATTTGAGATATCGATCTACCTCTATTGCGAATTCAGCGTAAATCCATAATACCTTAAAAGCAGATACCTAGAGACGTGGAATAATGAATATTATCTTTACGTCCGAATCAACGAACTTTTCCCGTAGCTAAAATATTCAATCCCATAGCAAAAGCACCTGGATGAGTAAGTGCAAGTTCCACTTCTCGCATAGCTTCTTCGTAATCCTTTGCTGTGATAATACCCTTTTTTATCATAGCATTTTTATCTTGCTGTATAAGCTTAATTGGAACAGTAACAAGCATTTTCAAAGCATCAGGATTCTGTTGGGTAGCAAATATTGGAATAGGATAAATGCGAATCGAATTCATACCCGCCTCAGAAAATATTGAGAAAAGCTTCCTGCCAATATAGCGGTCTTCTCCCCTATTTTTCGCCCATGCATTGAATTTGGACCACAAAAGAAGTAACTTTGGTGTGTTAGGAAATGAAATCAATACTCCATCATCGTTATCAGAGGCTGCAATAGTTCCTCTTTTTTTTGTTACTCGTTTCAATTCTAGAATTGTCTTTACAGGATTTTTTACATGCATAAGTACAAGCCTACAGTATGATAAATCAAATGTTCCATTTTCATATTTTAAATTATCAATGTTGCCTAGCTCGAACTGCGTATTTTCAATGCCTTTCATTAATGCAAGCTTTTTCGCTGTGTCGATAAAAATAGGATCAATATCTATGCCATGAACTTTACCAGGAAAAACCTTCAGAGCCATTATCCGTGTTATAAATCCTGTTCCGCATCCAGCATCAAGCGCTTTCATGTTTGGTTTAAGATGGAGAATTTCTAATTCCTTTTCTATTATCTTTTCTAATGCTTTGGCTTGTCCTTCAAGCCTAATGGCTTCCTTAATTTGACCAGCATAAGCGTAATCACGTGGTTTATCAATCATAACTTATCCTCAAACATAATTATTTTAGTTTAAAATGCGAGTCCATATTTTTTTTAAGGTACCTAATAAAGATAAATAAATCGATTAAGCTTTCCGGAGAAAGTGTTAATCTGTGATAGAAAAGGAGATTAGGGCTATTAATTTAGTCAAAAAAGAATTTAATTTGTGAATTAAGCATATTTTCACTAGTTTATACAACTTTATCGTTTGGGTTACCTTTTAATTTTAATGTATTTCTATTTTGAAGAGCTATAGCGCCTGCCAAACTATCAGCAGCTGAGTATTTATTAAATAAGTTATCATATGCTAAATATTGAGCATCATACGCTATCTGATATGTTTTTCCTTCAGCCAACTTTAGGTTTGCAATAGTAGAAGCAGAAATAAGATCATCAAGAAATGGTTGATTTGTAGCTAGAATCCAATAAATATTATCATGACCCAAATAACCTTTTGTGGAGCTATTATTACCAAATGGATCAAAACTTTTACATGACACAGTACTTATAGTTCTACCTTGTAATTTTCCATCGAGAGTCTGGTCGATTGCTGGATCGTTATTAACTCCTAAAATCGCATTAGAGTTTCCATGACCATAATGAACAATAAAATTAATAAAAGCCATTTTGCGTTGATTAGTTTCATTATCAAATCTGGTTGTTATTTTTTCTTTTTTTGCCTTATTACCATCAAATAGTTCAATATTTATGTTGTTATATGTACTTTGAAAATTTGGATCTCCAAGATCTCCTTGAAATTTTGTTGCAGCCTCTATAGAAAATAATTCGTTATAATTATCATTTTTTATTTCTTGACGAATAATCATGATTGTTAAATCGGTCATTATAATTTTCTCTCTTTTTCGCTCTTTTTTTGCTTTTTCTCTATCTCAATCTTATAGTTATTAAACATTGAAACCAACATCCTTCCATAAGGATTCTTTTTATCTTTAACCGCTTCCATCAGCTCTATAGGAGTAAAAGTTTGTTCACCAGCAATAACAGCAACCTCATTTAAACGGGTTTTGGGTAGGGAATTAAGCCATTTTTTTAATTCATTAAATGTGTATTCTTCTTTATTTTTTACCAAATCTAAACCTCATATTTTCTATCAGCGTATCATATTTAAAAATAATTCGATTTTTATGCAATTATTCAATAAAATAATATAATTCAATTAAAAAGAATAATAATAATAAATCAAAAATATCAATATTTATTAATTCCATCCCAAATATTAAAGACACAAGAAAATCTGTTATTAAAATATTTGTTTGGAGGTGATCAAATAGCAAAAAAAACGAAAGCTGACCTTCGAGCAATGTCAATAGATGTAGCAGTAAAACTAAGTAATCTATTAACTATAGATAATTGGGATGCAACCTATGCTGCTTTACAAAAAGTTAATTCCGCAGATTTCATAACTCAGTGCGATAAAGTAGGCATCCATGATGCAGTCGTGGCTCAAATTTTTTATGATGCTTTAGTACATTTCGTACAGGGCTGTGTAGTCGGTGGTTGGGCATAAATCCAAAAATCTTTATATACAATAATTTAATCCATTTTTTCTATCTTCCTGAAATAATCGTTATAGTTATTTTAATTTATGCCTTTAACTTCAATACCATAAGTTGAACATCCCTAAGTATTAGCTGAATTAAGGATTCAAGCACTTTTTTTGCGTTACTAGGATCGATAATTTTTAGCTCCTCATTAGCTTGTTCAGCTATTACTTTTGATTTATTGTGTACATAATCAAAAGCATTAGTATCTTTGCAAAAATTTTTAACCATTACAAAATCTGGACTATTCATAAGGTAGCTGGTATCAATTAATTTATTTTTTGGTTTCCCATCATCTGTAGACTTAATTGCATAAAGCAAAGGTAAAGGAATACTCTCATATTTTAACCTATGAAAAAAGCTAGATTCATCTTGAAAATCTTCTAGATCATCTCTAAGTGCCATCAAATAACCAAGCTTCTCACCATAATTACCTAAAGCTTGAACTTTATCATCAGATCCTCCGCCTACCATAGATCCAATTTTTGCACAAACCTTCAAATCTGCATTTAGTTTCAAAAGCAAATTTTCATATTCCTCTACTCCAACATCAAAATTATGCTTGTATGAAACTTCTATTATTTGAGCCTCACACATCTCAACAATATACTTTTCCATTAAGTCCATCACTTTCTTTGGTTTGGAGACACGTTCACAGATCTCAGGCAACATCTTCCAACCTTTCAAAAGAATGAGATCTCCAACAAGTAAAGCTTTTTCAAGACCATGTTGACCTAGAATAGTATCTCTAGAATGTTTTTTATTTGATTTATCAATTATATCATCGTGATTTGATAAACCTGCTGACATCATGCTGAACATCAAACCTGCATCATTAGCTATTTTCTCTTCTCCCCCGACAGCTTCACAACAAAATGAGGTTAAAGCAGGTCTTAGAGAGTCTGTCCAATATTCAGGCACTGTCTTTAATATTAATCTTAATGTATTATCAGATACCTCAGAAAGTAAGTTTTCGCTTAATTTAGAAAGAATATTTTTATTCCTTTTTCTTATGATTGGGTACATCTCTAATAAGAATTTTGGATCTATTTTCATTGTTGCTTCTACCCAAATTAATTTTAGATTCTCAATTCTAAATGATTCCTCAACTATTTCATCTTATTCCAAAAAGCTCTAATTAAAATAACTAGAATTGCTCCCACATTTAAAAAAATTATAAGAAAATCAAATCAATATAATGTTAGAAAAAAATTCCTAAAATATTTTAGTTTCATATTTTTATTAACCAATAAACCAAATATTATTTATGGAAAAAATAGAAGAAATTGTTATTGTTGGCGGCGGCCCTTCAGGAGCCTATTGTGCTTTTAATTTAGCTATCAATGGAATTTTTCCTATAATTTTTGATCCATCTCATCCAAGAGAAAAAGCTTGTGGAGGCAGGGTTCAAGCAGAAATTATTAAGAAATTTCCATTTATAGAAAATATTTTAAAAAAAAATGCCTCTCTAACAAATTTAAAAATGGTGTTCGATGAAAAGAACTATCAAGAATTAGAATTTCTCAAAGGGTACAATATATCTAGAAAAGATTTTGATATTGAGATTCTTAGAATGGCAATAAAAAAAGGGGCTATTTTGATTAAAGAAAGAGTAATAGATATTGAAAGAGTTGAAAATAACAAAAAGAATAAGAAAGAATCAAATAAAATAAAAAAGAAAAATAGTTATTGGATTATAAAAACAAATAAACAAACACTAAAAACTAAAATTCTTGTTGGAGCTGACGGAGCAAAAAGTCTAGTTCGCAGGAAAACGATTGGTCCAATAGCCAAAAAAAATCTTGCTATTGGATATGGTTATCTAGCAACTGGAATTGAAAAAGATATTTCGGTTGTTAAATTTTTCAATAAAATTCCAGGATATATTTGGATTTTTCCTCGAAGAGATAACACAAATATTGGTATAGGTACCGAATTAAGATACGAAAAACAACTCCAAAAATTATTGAATAGATACATTCTTAGTAATTATCCAAAAATGAAAATTGTTCCAAATTCACAATTTAAGGCCTTATTGCCTTATGCAAAAGATCCAAATTTCTTTACAAAATATTCCTGCTGTGGAGAAGATTGGATTTTAATAGGAGATGCAGCAGGTCATGTGAATCCCATTAATGGAGAAGGAATTCCATATGCGCTATGGTCTGGAAAATTAGCCAGCGAGGCTATAAAAGAGGGAAACTTGAAGAAATACCAAGATAAATGGAAAAAACAATATGGAAATAAATTAATAAATTACTGCAAATCAAAACAATTTAATCCCATCTTTAAAAACTAAAAACAAAATAGCTGTTCTAAACCAAAAATGTATAGCTTTATTATTAATATTATTCCATTTCTTCACGAAGTTCTCCAAGTTTTTCAATATGTGTTTTGTATTTTCTTCGTTCCATTTTTGAACGAGGTAAAGTTTCTTTTACCGCCATAATTGGAATAATCGACAGAAAAAGAATAACACCTAAAAATGGAGCAATTATATTAGGAGCAGCATTTATTCCAAATATTGCCGGAATTGCACCAACAGCACCATAGGCACTTAACGGCAAAACTACAATTAAAGCATAAAATCTTTCTCTTGATTTCGGCCAACGATCAGAAAGATCAGCGGGAATAGCTGTATAAATAACCATTAAAAAACCAAAAGCTATACCAATAGCCATAACATGAAGAAATACAGTTAGATTTGATATTGTTAATGTCAAGAGGGCAAAACTAACACCTAACCAGATTAAACCAATTATAATAGGATATTTTCTTCCGATGCGATCAGCTAGAATTCCTGAAACTATACTAAAGATGGCTGTACCAACATATTGCATTGGTTCAGCAGCAGCCATAGCTTCAACGATTTCTTGAGTATCAGGAAAACTTGGCCATAATATATGATCCGCAATTACTGTAACAATAAGAAAGATTAACCATGGAATGAAATACAATACAAATTGTCTATGTGAAACAATAAAACTCCACGACAAATTTTTTTTCAGCTTTTCTGATACCATTTTAGTACTTTTTGAATCTTCGATTACTAATGGCAAAAAGCTAATTGACCTGATAATAACTAATAAAACAATTATTCCAAAAAATCCAAGCTCAAGCATTTCTTGAAGAATAATGAAAATAGCTAGCATTACGAATGTCTGAAGAATATATATTCCTGCCACCTTTCCTCGGTCTTCAATTTTTGAACTATCAGCCATCATAGACATACTAACAGGATAAACCAATCCCAAAGTTATGCCTAAAATAGGGCACAAAAAGAAAATGGAAATTTCACTTTGAAAAAATAATAGTGAAAAGGAAGATATTACTCCTAAAGTTGTTAAAATAAATAATATCTTTTTTCTTTTAAATCTTGAACCTATTCCAGCCCCAATAATCGCTGAAATAGCACCAAAAAAATAGAATAAAGCTTGACCAGTATAGATTATTGAAGTAGAATCAGAAAAATTCCGAAAAATAATTTCAAAATTAACCTGCGCAAGAAAAAAATACCAAGCGAGAAGGCTAGAATTAAGGATTGTTATTACAAACAATTTTTTTGGAGCAATACCAGTACCAAATTGAAGCAACTTTAAAGCCAAATTAATTTTCCTAAAAATAGATTTAAGTCCTAAGTTTATTTAAGGTTTGTTCATTAATAGAAAACCTTATTTTCTTATTAAATAGTCATTTTTAAAAAGAAATTTAATTCAAATGATAAAAATTTTAATAAACAAACCCAAGAGATTAATTTTATTGCTCATTCTTTAAGATTATTTAAAAATATTAAAAAATAATATCGTAGCAGATTTAGAGATAAGGTCTTATCTTTTTCTCTTACCAGCAGGATTTGTAGAAACCATTACTCAAGTTTTCACAGGACTTCTTTCTGCAACAGGAGTTCAATCAGTATGCATCATAGATTTTGGTCGGTAGGAGCTCTTTTAATAGAAAGATGAGTAAAAGCAAGAGCAAAACTAAATGAAGAAAATAAGCCTTAGCTGAGATAACAAATGAAGTTGATCTAATAGTAAAGTCAACAACAGAAGAAAAAAAGACAGAGACAAACTATTAAAAATAATTGAGGAAGAAAAGAACAAAATAGAGTCCCTAACAGAAGAATTGAATAAAGTAAAAAAAGAAAAAGGATGGTGAATAAAAAGGAGAGCTTCAGAGATTGTTTATAATTACATTACCTATGAAGCCTATCCCATAGAATTAAATCAAACCATTCAGCACTCTAAGAACTTGATGATTGAAATTAAAACTGACTTCTTAATATTAACAAAGCAACACTTTCCAATCTACATTCTTAGAAAAGTAGATACAATGCTATCGGAACCAGAGGATACAATTGAAAAAGTCGCATCTGAAGGTAATATTGATCCAACAGTAATCATTGAAAGTGGATACCCTTATAGGGCAGCAATACCTAGACTAAAAGAATACATTTCTAGCAGTAGTTGATATAAAAATAAGTCCTGCACAATTACTTGGTGTAATCAATGCTTATGAAGTAGGGTTCAACGTTATAATCAATACAAAACTTGGCAAAAAACCTAAAGACCCACAAATCACAAATAACAAAATGATATGAAAAATTTTTTAGTATTAGGGGAAAAACTTATTCTATCCTGTAAATTGTTAATTGGATACTAAGAGTAATTGAGGTATATGTTGTGGGTTCATCGAAGATAAATTTGAATCTTTCAGCTTATAAGTTATTTGAGAAACTCTGTGCAAATCCTGAGGAGTATAGTGTTACCGTAGAGAAGATCAAGTGTGGCAGTGTTTTGGTGGATGCTGGTTTGGAAGCCAAAGGTGGCTTTTTTGCTGGAGAGATTATTACTGAAATTTGTTTAGGTGGATTGGGGCAGGTTAAGATTTTTCCAGTTCAGTATGAGGATGTTGTTTTGCCTTCGGTTTATGTTCAAACCGATCATCCTGCTATATCGACTTTGGGTTCTCAGTTTGCGGGTTGGCAGATAAAAGTTGAAGGTTATTCTGCTATTGGATCCGGGCCGGCTCGTGCTATTGCTCTTAAGCCTAAAAAGCTCTATAGAAAACTTAACTATAGTGAACAAGCAGACAAGGCAGTTTTGGTTTTGGAGACTGAGAAAAAACCTCCTGAAGAAGCTATTTTGATGATTGCAGAAAAATGCAATGTCAAACCAGAGAATGTGTATATTGTAATGTTTTCAACCACGAGCCTTGCTGGTTCTACTCAGGTTTCAGGAAGAATAGTTGAAACAGGGCTTCATAAACTTGAAAGATTGGGGCTTGATCCACTAATTGTTACATCTGCATGGGGTTATGCCCCGATTATTCCACTACATCCTAAATCTGGGGAAGCTATGGGAAGAACAAATGATGCAATCTTATATGGGGGAACAGCAAATTACATCGTGGACTTTGAGGATGACCAATTACTAGAAAGCATTGTTAAACAAGCACCTTCATCCTCTTCAAAGATGATGCAAGAAGCCAGAGAATTGGCAAAGAAAAATCCACGCTTTTTAGACATATTTGAAGAAGCAGGATTTGACTTCTACAAAATCGACCCTAACATTTTTGCACCTGCAATAGTTTCTGTAAACAATCTTAGAACAGGAAACACCTTTCGAGCAGGAAGACTTGACGTCCCAGTCATGAAAGAATCACTAGGACTATAAAAAAACTAGAACTTCTTCATCACAAAAATATTACCATTACTATCTTTGGCCCCAAGACCTATAGTATTTAGTGCAGGAACAACAACCTTATCTGGAAAAATGCTTTGCACTGTAAAAACACCTGAATCACAAGCCAAAACAACCAAATAATCCGCCTCGTAAGTTCTTCTTTTAACAGCATCAATATTACAAACTAAAGGAACCACATTAGCGCTAACCACATCAAAACCATCCTTCTTAAGCCGCTCCTCCAATTCATCAAGTTTTTTTTGCCCACCAGTCTCACAAATCCTAGCACAAGAATTACATGCAATAAGACTAATCTTCTTCCACTTACGAAGACTACCTCGAATCACACCATAAGGCTTAGAATTAGTTACAATCATAAAATCACTCTTACCTAAATATTTTACAATATGACCTTTAAAACAATTGCTAAAAGATACTTGCAAATCTAAAAAATTACTGACCTATTTGCATTAAACAAAAATATTTTAAAAAAAAGAAAAAAGGTTGAGGTTATCTTCCTCTAAAAATGGAAAAGTGCTCTGTAACGCCATAAATTATGTTATTCTCAGTATCTACGTATAAAGTGATATCTATCCAATTTAGATCCAAATTCTTCATAGAGTTGACAATATGTAAGTCTATTTCATTGACAAAGCCATCTCCGTCTATATCATATTCAGGATTTTCTTCAGGATCCCAAAACTTTGGATGTTTGACTATATTTGCAATAATCTTATCGTCTTGTCCATTTACTACGCCATCATCGTTTACATCGCTTTTATAATAAAGCTCAGCATCTTCAGAATCACATCTGTATAGGCGGAGATCTTCTTCGGAGCCAGGAACCTTTGAAGGATCATATCTTAATGCAACAATTGTTTGATCCCCTAATTCATCGACTTGAACAGTGATAGACCAAACAACAACATCAAGAAGGGAAAAAATTTCATTACCATAAGCAGTACCTCCACTTACATAATTGAAATTTAAGCTAGCAGCATTACTCAAAAACACAGTTATATCTGATCCATAGGGTATAACAGCTTCACCATCTTGTGAAAAAGTTACAACCAAACTATGAAATGATTCCGCAATTATTGGAAACTCATAACTTTGCGTGAATTCAGTTAGAATTAAATCCATATAAACACTGTTATCAACTAATACAGAAGACAAATGGTATGATTCGGCGGGGACAAACTCGAATCTTGGAGTAGTACCATAATCTACAGTTATTATAACAGGGTTTTCTGCATTGTTAGTTTGATCAGCAACTAGCATTCCTTGATAATAAACCTCTCCAAAACCGCCTTCCACATACACAGTAATATCAGATGTTAAAACCTCTCTCTTAAATACAGCCTCTACAATATCATTTTTCTCTGTTTTATATTCAGATAAATCATCAAATTCAGCATCTCTTATAATAAAATGGCAGAATTCCCAACCTTCATCAGCATTAGCATCTAGTAAAACAGTACCAGCTCCTACTTTTTGCCTGTAACTAAGCTCATTTGATGCAGCATATGTAAAAACTTGATCAGAACTAATTTTTGTTGCAGTTACTTCACAATCAGAAGCTAAAAGAGCTGCATTATCAGCTGGAGTATCACTTAAACTTATGAAATTTATTTCTAAATATTTTCCTGTACCACCTGCTTCCCCTGAAACCAAAAGTGTACTTGAAGCTAAGTTAATAGCCAAAAGTAACAATAATAAACTAGTAATCACTGATCTTTTTATAATATTATTTTTAATTATTTTTCTCTCCTTTCTCATCAATCAAATATAACACCGAAATAATGTACTTCGTATATTTAAACAATAATGCTCGAATCTAATATTTAACCATATATAGAAAATATTTCTATTCAAAAATAATCACTCTTTAGCAATAATTTAAATCCTAAAAAAAGTATAAAAGTCAAAATTAAAGTTAAAGCTCAACCATTGTAAATACTTATATTCATTTTGCACATTCATACAGTTTAAGGTAATGATTATGTTTGAGACAGTACCTTCTGGAGTTTATGGGTTAGATGAGATGATAAGTGGAGGCCTTCCCTCTAAGAGAATAATTTTGATTTTGGGAGGGCCTGGAGCAGGAAAAACTATTCTTGCCTCACAATTTCTTTACAAAGGCCTTTCAGAATTTAATGAAAATGGGATAATGGTTAGTCTTGATGAGGGAAAGAATCATTATTTCTCTGAAATGAACAATTTTGGTTGGGATTTCCAAAAGGCTGAAGAGGAAAATAAATTCAGGTTTATAGATGCCACTAGACTATCTAGGGTTGCAATACTCAAAGAAAAAATGATGAAAGAGGAAACACATAGTTTGCGAGGAAAGTTGCTTTCTATTGATAAACTAGTTGAACAATTGCAGGAAAAAATTCAAGAAATCGAAGCAAAAAGGGTAGTTTTAGATACTCTTGCAAGTTTATTTTATAGATTCACAGACCCTATTGAAAGAAGAACAGCTAGTCAAGATCTAATAGAAGCTCTTTCAGATCTTGGAACAACAACACTAGTAACAACAGAGTTATCTGAACTTGGCTTGCAAACAAGAAAACTTACATATGAAGAATTTATGGTTCACGGTGTTATTATGATGCAGACTATCTTTTCAGGAGGATCAACAGTTAGAGGATTGCAAATAGTAAAGATGAGAGGAGTTAGCACAAACTCAAACGTAGTACCATACACCATTGATAGAAATGGAATAGAAGTCTACCCAACAATGTCTCTTTTCAGAGAAGGATGAACAAAAATTTCTCATTTTCTTTAAAAAATTTTATTTAGTCCTCTATTTTTTGTCTTGTAACAATCAATTCGCTTTCAATGTATCGTTGATTATAGAGTTTTCTTACCCTCAAAACTTTTTCTAGTCCCCTTGAGGTGTCTTTTTCAGTTATTCTGATTTCACCATCAAAAAGGCCTAAAATAGCATAAACCTCTTCTGTAGGGTGCATTTGCGGATTTACAATTGCTAATGTAGTAAACCCTCGAGACTTCAGGTCTGGAAGAAGACCACTTAGCCATTTTCGAGTTATAACAGCACGATGCTGCAACAAAACATCTGATACAATCTCAATACAAGCTCTTTTAGACCCGGTGTTCGATCGATCTAAATTTCTAAAAGCCTTAATCAAGGAAATATCAATATCCGTTAAATTGTCAACACCTTTTATCTTGTAAACATTAGGCAAGCTCTTTATCATCACATCAGCTCTAGGATTACAAACAAACAAATAAAAGTTAGATTGAAACTCTTCAACTAACCCCCTAACTGGTCCCACTTCTGTAGTAATGTAAAATGTGGTTTCTCCATTTTTTATTCCTGTCTCAAGAAACCTCTTAATCAACAGTGACCTCTCATCATTTGAAGGAGAAGCAAGAACAACACTGTACTCCTCAGGCAAGCCCCCCATCAATAAGTTATCAAGATCCTTGTAACCAGTGCGTATTCTCCCGGAAAGTATAGCATCAGAAACAGTATATGTTGCTGGTTCGACATTGAAAATTAATTCTTCTCCAGCTTCATCTACACAAACAATCTTTGGTCTAAACTCAAATGATCCACTTTTAAAAGATCTCAACGTAAGAATGATTTCTTCTGTTTTCAAGGGTTCAATTTGCTTACCCATAATAGTTAATCTTAGATTATTAAATTCGAAACCTTCTGGCATACTTACCATTTGAAAATTAGCAGGCAAAAGATTCTCAATTCGAGAAAGCAAAACAGGCTCTTTACCAACGTTAATCAACTGAATCTTTAATTTTAGGTCCTCACCAACACCTAATTCTTCACTTGGAAAAACAACTTTGGCTTGAATATCAGCATGTTCAAACCTCTCTAATCCAACTGCCATTTCATAGGTTGGACTTATTGTAGTAAATCCTCCAGTTGAAGAAGTTACACCAGGAGAGTGAAAAACCTCACTTAAAGAAACAGCAAGTTCACGCTCCTCCTTAGTTTTCACAAGAAGACGCTCAACTAAAGTAGTCTTCTCTTCATAATGAGCATTATTAAAGGATTCAAATGAAGCATTAAGAACTTTCTCGGCCATAAGAAAATATTTTGTTTCTTTTGCAGGGTCAGTTTCCTTTTTTGCGTCATCCATAAAAACATAAGCATCAAAAAGATTTTCAGTAGCCTTAGTATACTCTGAAAAAGATTCAAAACCTGCCTGTAGATAATAATTTGCTGCTGTCCCTAAGTGTTTCTTTGTTTCTTTGTATATTGTTTTACTGCGAGTAATCTCAAATTCAGAGCCTGATTCAAGAGCCTTACAAAAACTGCTATGTGCTAAAGCTAAAAGACCGGCCTCTTTACTTGTTGCAAATTCTTTTGCACTTTTAAACAGATCAGCAGCTTCTTCAAATAGTATCGGAGAGTTTTTTGCCTCAGCAAGTTTCATTTTTTCCCAGGCTTGACACAAAAACAAAAGAGGCTTAGCTTCTAATCGTATTTGTTCTGGATAATCGGAAATAATTTTCTGGAAAAATCTAGCAGCCTCGCCGTATTTATCAGAGCTAAGAACATATTTTCCTTTTTTATCTAGAATTTTTGCCTCTTCAATTGCAATTCTTCCAAGACTAAAGGTTTCCCTAGCCTCTGAAGCCTCAATAAGGCTTATAACTAAATTTTTCTCATCAGATCTAGAGATCTGATCTAACTCAGATTCAAGATTCTTCTTGGATTCACGCAAATATTTAGCAGCGTTCTCAAACGATCTAATAGATTTCTTAGAATCATCTTGTTTGCTCAGATCTTCTGCTTGTTCAAGAATCGACCAAGCATAAAAATTCAATGATAAATAATTCCATGTTTTTGATTGACCAAGAAGACTAGAAGCTTTTTGATAATTACGCATTGCTCCAGGATAATCATTACAAAAATGAGAAAGTTTGGCATTCTCAACAGCACTCCAAGCTTTCATATAATTTGAATAGTCAAGATAGAACTCACTAAACTGCTCTATTTTTCTTGCAGCAACTTTATATCCAGCAAAAGCTTTTCCAAAGTTCTCAGCAGACTTATCATAATTCCCAAGAAAATCTAAGTTGCTAGCAATTTTCCAATAAGATTCTGCAACACGACTTGGTAAATCCACTTTTTTAAAATTTTCAGCAGCAACATCATAAATCTCAATTGCTTTATTCAAGTTGCTACTATCCTCGGTTAAAGAATAATTTTCTTTTAAAATTCCACCAAATTTATCCTGAAATTCAGCAACAGTTGCAACAAGAGTAGGAACATATTTTTCTCCAATAGAGGATATCCATTTCTCACAAAAAGGCACCCCTTTGGACATATCAGATATTGCATCACTCAAAAACAATGCTTTTTTTTCATCATCAGACGCTAAATCAGCCATCGCAGTCTCTGTTAGTGCAGCATAAACCCATCCAAGCCCTAACGTCCAGAAATTGGAAGAAAAAATCTCTTCTACAAGCTTTATATATTCTCTTCTGTAACCCAAAGAACTCTTGAGTAATTCAGGTTTTTCATGCTTTCTAGGCTCTAAGCTCGAATAATATTGGTAAGCTTTGCTTAGAGAGTGTAAATTAGATGCCATAGCATCAGTAGAACCTGAACGAAGTGCATGCTCCAAACCTTTTTCACCAATACGAACAGCTATCTTTGATAAAGCCAACTTTTCTTTTTGATTTAAAGCATATTCACGAGCCAAGGAAGAGTAACTCTGAGGATAAACTAAATACACCTCGGCTATAGCACCATCCTGACCCAAAGGCAAAAGACTCTTTATCGAATTCTCGGAAAAACGAATAACATCCTCGTATAACCGCTTTTTCTTAGTAGGATTAGCTTCCCCTGGAATCATCAAATCTGTAACAAAAGCAAGAAGGTAAGAAGAAATACCTTTGAAATAATTATCACTAATATCCGATGAAACTTCCCACATTTTCCTAGATAAATTCAAGGAAGATTCAAGATCATCCGTAAAGAACAATGTAGCAAGAGCACGAGCCCATAGTGCATTCACTTGTAAATAAGGACTATCAACTTTCTCTGAAAGCTCAATCGCTTTCTTCGAATTAGATAAGCATTTCTCAATAAACTCTTTTCGGATCTGCTCTTTTTCACCAATATTAGCCAAATACCAACATTGAATAGCAAGTAAAGAACAAGCTAAAAGAAGATCATTTCTTTCCTCCAAATCCTCAAAAACAGAAACAGCATCTTCGGAAAATTCAATACCTTTACGAACAAACTTGGTTTTATCTTTTTCAATAGTTGCAAGATACACTCTATCAAATAAACACTGAGAAAGAAGATTACACGTTCTTCCATAGTTCAAATTTTTTTTAGCTTTTTTGAACTTTTTTAGATCTTCCAAAGAAAGATTAATTGATTTATCCAATATTTTGTCTTTCTCTTGAGAATTCGCTGCAATCCAAGAACGCATATACTCAGCAAGACCAAGGCATGCACTACTTTTACCTTGATTTAATAGGGTAGTATCTTGACCAAAGAAAGTACCAGCTCTTTCATAAGCTCCAACTGCTAAACTTCGAATTTTTTTAAATTCCTCTAAACTAATACTCTGTCTAGAAGCCATATTGTAAAAAGAACCAATTTTACTCCAAGACTCGGCAACATCACAAACAGATTTGGAACTAGAAATAAGATCATGCTCATAACTCTTAGCCAACTCTATCCAATTATAATCTTTGCTTTCTCTACCTTCCACGAACATGATCTCCCCTCCGCATAAATACTAAACATTAACGCGATTATAGTAAACCTTGCATTTAAAATGTTTTTTAAACCTTAACCCATATAAAATTATCAATAAAAATCAAGTGAAACAATCAATATAACAACAAACCTTAATCAATTTCACAACCCCATTTAATCTTATTCCATAATCGTTCATGAAAATAATACAAAATCATTGTCACAATATTATACACAGACCCAATGGCAACAGCAATATTCCAACTACCAGTTAGAATGTACGAAGTGACAATACTAACTATAATACAAATAATACGCCAAATAATTGCTTTAACAACTGATCTTTTTCTTGATTCTTTCATATTCTTATTCGAAAACTAAATTATTTAATAAACTTTCCAAAAAAAAATTAAAAAGTATACTGTAAAAAACAAATATCCTTCTGGTTATTAATCAATAAGCCGATTAATACAAAAAAATAATCATTTTCAACCATAGTATTATTAATCTAAGAATTTGCATTGAAATCAAAAAAGCCTAAAACACAATAAGAAATAGGAATGAAAAACTAACAAAAACCAAATTAAGGAATGTATTTTGCAAAAGACAATGATCTCCAAAAAACAAAAAGCAATACTATTCACAATTCTAGCTGGTCTTTTATGGGGAACTTCATTTCCAGCCATAAAAATTGGCCTAGAATACGTAGATCCATTAATTTTTGTTTTTCTAAGATTTCTAATCGCTTCAATAGTTATGTTTATTGCAGTTTTAATCACAGGCAAGTTCGAGTTTAAAATCAACCATAAAAAACTACTTTTGTTTTTAGGCATAACCAATGGGATTGCTTATCTACTTCAATACATTGGAATGAATTATACAACCGCAGCTAAAGCTTCATTATTTGTAAATCTAACCACAATATGGGTTGTTCTATTAAGCCCAAAAATAACAGGAGAACATTTTGATAAAAAAAAGACGGGGGGAATTATTTTTGCCATAATAGGTCTCTTGCTGGTTACCACTAATCTTAACATGCAAATAATAAACGAAGGACAATTATTTGGAGATATAACAGTGATTTTAGCTGGAGTAGTTTGGGCAGTCTTTATTATTTATAATAAAATTCTGGTAAACAAAGAAAAAGGAGTAACTCAATCAATAATCTGGATTTTACCCTTAACATTAATACCAATGGTACCTTTTGTTTTATTCTCATCAAGTAGCCTTTCAACTATACCTATTGAAGGTTGGGCTGCTATTTTCTATACTGCTATTTTTTGCTGGGTAATCCCGTACTATTTATGGGTTAAAGGACTAAAAGATATTTCAGCTACAACATCAACAATACTTCTTCTAACAGAAATATTAGTTGCAACTAGCATCTCAATAGTTTTTCTTAATGAAATTATCACTTTAATAAACGGAATTGGTGCAATATTCATAATAGTTGCATTAGTGTTGGTTTCAAAACAATCCAATAATAATTCTACAAAACAAAAAAAACTATTGAAGGTAACAAACCAAAAACAGTAGCAATCGGAAGACCAGGAACATATTTCTGTTTATCAGTTAATCTCATAGTAAAAATTGTAGCTAAAAGAATACACAACAAAGATAAACAACCCACAACCAAGCCAAAATTCACAAATGTACCGGCTACAATCATGGAATAACTTATCAGATCTCCTATTCCAATTCCCCACTCAGAAGTTGAAAAAGCCATCTCAATAATCATTTTCTCATAATTAGCCTCCCCAAGAAATCCTTTGAACAAACTTTTTTGAATTAAAATCGTATCTGCAACCGCCAAAACAACAGAGACAACAATAATTATTGGAAAAGGAAGCAAAAGACCAAGAAAGGAACCCAAAGAACCACTTGAAATAATAAAAAGTCTATTCTTCGCCTTTCTTGAAAGACGACCAACAAAAGACAGAAAAACAAAATAAGATCCTACATAAGCTACGATAGCCACAAAAACCAAAAAAATTGGAGACTCAAATCCCACAGTAATAAAAAATAGTTTCCCAAAAAGCATTATTGCTAGCATACCACCCTCGATAAAAATGGCTATTAAAATATTAGAAGCAAGATGATTTCCAATCTTTTTAATTTTGAACAGGGCATACAAACCAAAAGCAGAAAACACAGAAACAAATACAAGATTAACTAAAGTAGAAATAGAAAAAGAACTTTGCAAAGAGCTCATCGTATTTTCTTGATAAGGACTCACAAGCAATATTAGCTGAACTAAAAACATCGAAATTATAATGGCAAAAAAAACTGGATAAATAAAACCAACCTTTCCTATCTTAGAAGGAAATAATTTAGATGCAACAATGTTTGCCATTAAAACATATCTCAGATAATTTCTGGATAAAGAATAACTTTAACTTTTCTAAATTATAAAAAAATCTACAATTTAATAAATAAAAGCAAGTTATCTCTCTTTAATTTCAATAAAGAAGCAGGAAAAAGTAACCTTACAAATTTAATTTTTTTCAAGGAATCAACTCTAGTTGAATAATAATTAGATTAATTCAAATAATGGAAATCCAAGACAAAAACCATTTAAGGTCAAAGAGAACAAACCCAGCTATCAATGACCTTAAAAAATAACTTTCACAAAAATCAAAAGGAATCTAATAAAATTCTAAAAAATTCAATAAATTTTGGTCATTATTCAGGTTTGTCCAAAGAATCAAAATACCTAATTGCTTCACTAATATTGCCCTCAGTAGCTTTTGGAATGTTCTTTACAGATATCTCTTATTTTCTTACTGTGGTTCAAGGACTATCCTCTGAATTCATGGGAGTAATAATAACAACCATGGGTGTTTCAGCGTTCGCAGGAAGTATCCCATTAGGAATCGCCGCAGACAAGTTTGGTAAAAGAAAAATTCTGATTATTGGAAACATATTATCAAGCTTAACAATCGCAGTCATTGCCTTAAGCATAAATCCATTAATCCTAATAATCGCAGCTTTTCTCGAAGGAATCTCAGAAGCAGCTGTACTTGCCTCAACAAGTTCACTTCTTGCAGAAAAATGTAATTCGGTTCAAAGAAATGCAGCATTTGCTTTATATGGGTTTACTCAAAGTTTAGCTTTTGGAATAGGAAGTTTTACGCTTCTAGCAGTAGCCTTTTTTGAGAGATTAGGATTTAATAATCAAAATAGTCATATTATCCTCTACGTTTTACTAGCAATCCTTAGTTTACTATCGACTCTTATAATGTTTAAAATTAAAGAGTCACAGATCCTGAAAAAACCAAAAACAAAACTAAGAGATTTGCTTCCAGCAAAATCAAAAAGCATATTATACAAATATGTTCTTACTTCGGCGATTATTGCTTTTGGAGCAGGATTAGTAATACCACTTATGACTTATTGGCTTAAGTTGAAATATGGAGTTCCGGATAGTATAAGCGGACCTATACTTGGGGTTTCAAGTTTAATTATTGCACTCTCGATATTGCCAGTTCCTTATTTAGCAAAAAAAATGGGCACTATCAAATCAATTGTAGTTACTCAATCAATATCAATTGTTTTCCTACTAGCCACACCAATATCTACAAACTACATAGTAGCAAGCTCAATTTATACAATTCGAGCATTTCTAATGAATATGGCCACTCCACTTACACAGTCAATGATCATGGGATTAGTTAAAGAAGATGAACGTGGAGTAGCCTCTGGAATAACAGCTGCATCATGGAGATTACCAAATGCTATTAGCACTACTATAGGTGCCTCACTTATGGGAGCAGGATTCTTATCAGAACCATTTATTATTTCAGCAATTTTTTATTCACTATCAATAATTCTATTTTGGATTTTCTTCAAAAGCACAAAAATGCCAGAAGAAAAAAGTTCAAATCAAAAAAATTAAAATAAATAACAGAAAGTTTTTCAAACCTAATTCCTTATTTTTCAATTAAAATAAAAGGATTTAAATACACTTGAAGAATGAAGCAAGGGCACTTCTAAAAATTATTCCAATTTGCTTACTTTATTCATTAATAATTGTTCTTGTGAACTTAGTCGTTATTTTTATTTTTACTCAAAACATAATTCAAATGCTTTATTTAGCTTCTTTTCTCGTTTTAATTGAAGGAGGACTGGCATTAATAGCTGGCGCGGGAATAGCGCTCTATTCACCTATTTTCAATAAAATATTCGGAAAAATCACTTATTCCGAATCATTGGAGATTAATCGCCAGAGAGGATCTGAATCTCAAGCTGAAAAATGGGTAATAGTGGGTGGTCTTTTAGTTATTGAAGCCCTAATTATATCAGCATTCTGAAAAAGAAGTTCAAAAAAAAAGGAAAGATGAAGAATTTATTAAATTCATTTTTTCCGTACAAAGTACACAGCAGCAACTACAACGATAATAACTACAGCAGCTATAGCCAAGTAAAGTCCATATGTTCCCAAGAAGTCTCCTCCAGGCGGAGGAACTCCCGTGTCATAACCAGCTGCAGCCAAATAAGATTTTGCCAATTCAACATCGTATGCGTGAGCTTCCATTGTTGGATCGTATCCGTCTGTTAATGTGCAAATAGTATTTGTAATAGCAGGTGTACCAAATCCAGCAAGTATTTCGTCAATAATTTCTTGGCGAGGTATTAGGTGACTAATTGCTAATCTCACGTAATTTGCAGCTTCTGCAGCTTTTGTTGGATCTTCTTGACCTAAAGGTGTATCAACTCCTGTACCAAAAATTGGATGTTCCATATTAAATCCTAATTCTTGAACCCCAAACGCTTCATACCTTGCCCAATCACCCCAAGGAGATTCAATACTATCGAGTTTGGTTTCAAGATGATATTGAGAATCCAAAACATCCACATCCCCTTGTCTTAAAGCTGTGATAGCTGGATCAGAATCTTCAATGAAAACAACACGGTACTCTTCAATTCCGAAAACCCCTGCCATTTCCAAAGCGCTTTTATCCCAATATTCTTCGTTTTTGCCCATGAAATTAGTGAAAGTAATAGGATCATAAGCCATATACCAATAAGGTCCGGTGCCAATAGGACCCCAAGCTTCATAATCACCTACCATATAGCTTCCATCGGCATTGTTGAATGGATGGCTTCTCCATTCAGTATAAGGAACATCCTCAAGAACATGTTTGGGTAATATCCATCCAGTTGTAGATGAACCCAACAAACCTGAAATGAAATACGCATAGGGCTCGGGCAAATTGAAGACTATTGTGTAGGGATCAACGATTTCAATATTATCAGCTGAACCTATTATTTCTCTTATGAAGGCTCCAGTTTGTGAAGCCAATTCTTCTTCCATAGCTGCAGCATAAGTGAATTTAACGTCTTCAGCAGTAAATTCTGTTCCATCATGCCATAAAACGCCTTGTCTTAAGTTTATAGTCCATGTTTTGTCGTCATCAGCAACAGACCAACTTGTGGCTAGCTCAGGTTCCATATCTAAGGAGTCAAGATCTTTAACTCGCATTAGTTTACCAAAAACTGATCCAAAAACTGTCAAGTCATAATAAGAGGTTGAAAGATAAGGATTCAAACCTTCTGACGGTGCCGGACCTGTCTGAGCGATAGTAATCGTCGTTTGTTCATTGCCTGAAGCCAGTTCCCATTGATGAGGTGCAGGCCATATAGGATAATGCAAAGTTTCAAATGAATTTTTCACAAGGTTGCGCGGATCGAAAGCAACAACCTCTTCTGTATACATAAGGGCCAATGCAGGTGCTTCATCATGGTTAAGTTTTTGCCATTGATCGACATATCCTAGTCTTGTTTCTCTGTCCACTGTTACTTTGATGTTTTCACATAATTCATCGTTTTCAGTGTTTACATAATTGTAGTAGTTTTGCCCAGGTGGAGTTTGACTGCTATGGAATATTGGAAACGGATCTGGATCTATTCCAAGAGCATAGCCAACAAATAGAGCATCAAAACCACCTTCATCAAAGGATTTACCTACGATCTCTGGTGGAGGATCTAATGCTCTATCATAGATAGTGTCCCAATCCTGAATAACTCTATTAGCGTCAATTCCAACCGATATCAAGTTTTGTTGAATTACTTCAGACCAAGCCTGCCTCGAAGGATTTGTTGATGGTGTAGTCAATGTCATACTAAACAATATGGGTAGGGTTGATTGACCCTGTACTATAATAGTAGCTGGTAATAGAAAGGCACTTATTATTAATAGAAAACCAAGTAGTACTGCTTTTTTATTTTTTTGTACCATTGAATAGCTCTCCAACTCCTATGTTCTTACGTATTTTATTTATAAAATTTGCCATAAAAAAGAAATTATTAACAAAACAAAAAAACAAAAAATAAACAAAAAAGCAATTTACCATAAATTTTGCTTAGTAACATGCATCTAAATCGATTTTAAATACCATTGAGAAGTATATTTTGAAAAGTCTTTATTAACAATTACATACTATTTTTTAGATTAAAAATCTTATATTGAAAAGTGAAACAATTTGGCAATGACTAGATATATAATCAGAAGACTTCTATATCTTATTCCACTTTTTCTAGGAATTCTAATAATTGTGTTTGCAGCTACAAGAGTAGCCGGTGATCCCGTTCGACTAATGACAGCCATGAACCCTCATATAACAGAACAGGCAAGAAATAACCTAACAGCCTATTATGGTTTAGATAAGCCCTTGTGGCACCAATTTTTGATTTACTTAGCAAATTTACTCAAAGGAGACTTGGGTAATTCTTATGTTATCAGAGGTGGCATAGAGGTTACATCCCTTATTGGAGATTATATTTGGCCAACTATGTTGCTTCAAATAGTTTCAATTATTCTTGCCTTGTTGATAGCTATCCCTGTAGGTGTGATTTCAGCTAGGAGAAAATATTCTAAAACAGATGTGACAGTAACTACCACTTCTCTATTAGGTACTTGTATTCCTATTTTTTACATGGGTATTATTGTGATATTAATTTTTGCTTACTACCTCGGCTGGTTTCCTGCTGGTGGATACGTTACAGTAATATCAGAGTCAAAAGATTACTTCCTAGGTAGCAGAACCCTGGATATAATATGGCATATGGTATTACCAGTAGCGGTTTTAACATTTGCACTTTTAGCTCCTATAGTTCTCCTAATTAGGTCAAGCATGCTAGAAGTTCTTAAACAAGATTATGTTTTAGCAGCCCGAGCCAATGGTCTTAATGATAGAAAAGTAGTCTATAAACATGCATTAAGAAATGCGCTTATTCCTGTTGTAACATATGTGGGAATCTATTTCGGAGCCATGCTTGCCGGAGCTCCAATAACTGAAACAGTTTTTAATTGGCCTGGAGTGGGTAGACTTTTTGTTCAAGCAACAAATAGACTCGACTTTCCAGTTATAATGGGAATTACTGTGATAATAACTTTAATGACATTAATTGCCAATTTGATAACGGACTTAACCTATGGCTATATTGATCCAAGAATAAGAGTTGAATAAAAAAGGTGAGAGAAAATAGTGCAAAAAATTCTTAGAGAATTAATCCAAGAAAAAAACAAAACTAAAGGAGCAAGTCAATGGAATATAGCTTGGAGAAGGTTCAAAAAAAATAAAACAGCTCTAGCAGGTTTCTTTATAATTGGAATTATAATATTTATGGCAGCCTTCGATTCGCTAATTGCCCCTTATGGACCAAATACAATTCCAGGATTTTACTCAGGAGAAACAAGAGCACCACCATCATCAAAATACTTGTTTGGAACAGACTATGTAGGTCATGACGTTTTCAGCCAAGTAGTGTACGGAGCAAGTTCAGCATTATTTGTTGGATTTGCAGCAGCATTAATAGTAATGTTATTGGCAACTGTAGTTGGAGTAGTTGCAGGATTCTATGGTGGAATAGTGGATAATATACTGATGAGAATAACTGAAATTTTCTTGGTAATACCTTTTCTATTAATTTTGCTAGTTTTTCTCAAAGTTATTACTGCATTAGCACCCTCAGGAGGGGGAGGTTTATTTATGGTTACACTGATGATTGGAATATTCTCATGGGCAGCAAACGCGAGAATTATCCGAGGAGAAGTACTCAGGGTTAAAGAGCAAGAATATATTGAAGCAGCCACTGCTTTAGGAGCAACTAAAACAAGAATAATGATAAGGCACATCTTGCCAAATGTGCTTCATGTTATAATAGTATTAACAACACTAATGATTGCCACGGCAATACTCGTAGAAGCTGGGATAAGTTTCTTAGGATTTGGAGATCCTAACGCTATCACATGGGGGCAACAACTTCAAAAAGCAAGCGAAGCAGTAAAGGAGGCTTGGTGGGAAGGAGTATTTCCAGGTTTATTTATCACTTTACTAGTGCTTGGCTTTACTTTGCTTGGAAATGGGCTAAGAGATTCGCTTGATCCTCGTCTTCGAGAATAGAAACATTATAGTTGAAATTAAAAAATGAATAAAGAACTACTAAGAATTGAAGGATTGAAAACCTACTTTGATACTTGGGCAGGAATAGTAAAAGCAGTGGATGGTGTAGATATTGAAGTTATAGAGGGAGAAACTCTTGGACTTGTTGGAGAGTCAGGTTCAGGAAAGTCTGTTACTGCTTTATCAATAATGAGAATTGTACCTAGTCCAGGAAAAATAATTGAAGGAAAAATTATCTATAAAGAAGAAAATCTCTTAGAGAAATCGGAAAAAGCCCTTAGAGAAATTCGCGGAAAAGAAATAGCATATATATTTCAAGACCCTTCAACCTCATTAAATCCCGTTTTAACGATTGCAGATCAACTTTTAGAAGTAATATTAGCCCATCAAGAAATTTCTAAAAAAGAAGCGCTAGAAAAAGCAATCGAATTGCTAAAGCTAGTTGAGATTCCAGATCCAGATGTAAAGATTTGGAATTATCCCCACCAGCTAAGTGGAGGTATGAAACAAAGAATTGCAATAGCAAGAGCTATAGCTAGCCAACCAAACTTACTCCTAGCGGATGAACCAACTACAAACCTTGATGTTACCATACAGGCACAAATTTTAGAACTGATGCAAAACCTAAGAAAAAGACTGGGAATGGCAATGATCCTAATTACTCATGACATGGGCGTTGTAGCTGATATAGCTGATAGAATAACTGTTTTGTATGCAGGTCGTGTATGTGAATCAGCGGATACAAAAACAATTTTCTATAAAGCAAAACATCCTTATACCCAAGCTCTTTTAACTGCTGTTCCAAGCTTGGCCTTAAGAACGGATAAACTCAAAGTTATACCAGGAAATATACCAAATCTAATAGAGCCACCTTCTGGTTGCAGATTCCATCCCCGCTGTGAATATGCTATTGAAAAATGCACGGAAAAAATTCCAGAATTAATAGAAATTGAACCCGGACATAAAGTGGCATGTTTTCGAGCATTAGAAATCAATTTAAAATCTCCTCTTGGAGGTGCAAAAAATAATTAATAAAGAAATATTAGAAGTTCAAAATCTTGTAAAGCACTTTCCAATATACACAAGAGGGATATTTCTAAAAAAACAAGTAGGATTGATTCACGCTGTTGACGATATAAGCTTCTCAATAAAAAGAGGAGAAACCTTTGGTTTAGTAGGAGAAAGTGGATGTGGAAAAACCACAACTGCCAGATCTATATTATACCTGGATCAACCAACATCTGGGAAAATAAACTTTGAAGGAAAAGAGATCATCACAATTTTCAGTTCCAAAAATAAAGAAGAAAAACAAAAATTGCGACGCAAGATTCAATATGTTTTCCAAAATCCCTATGCTTCACTAGATCCTAGAATGACAGTTGCAGATATTATTACAGAACCTCTAACTATTCATACTTCATTGCCTAAAAAAGAACTCTATCAAAAACTCTATGAACTGCTAGAACTAGTAGGCTTAGAGCCTTACCATGCAGAAAGATATCCTCATGAATTTAGCGGAGGACAAAGACAAAGAATTTGTATAGCAAGGGCTTTAGCTGTTGAGCCGAAATTACTAATAGCTGATGAACCTGTGGCTTCCTTAGATGTTTCAGTTAGGGCTCAAATTCTAAATTTGCTAAAAGACCTTCAACAGAAATTCAATACAACTTACTTGTACATATCACATGATCTGAGTACTGTTAGACACCTATGCAACAGGGTAGCTGTTATGTATATGGGAAGAATAGTCGAGTTAGCAGAAACGCAAGAATTATTTGATTCTCCCCTTCATCCATATACAAAAGCCCTACTTTCTTCAATTCCAATACCAGATCCTCTAGCTAAAAAAAGCAGAATAATTTTGCCAGGAGAAGTGCCAAGTCCAATTAATCCTCCAATTGGATGTAGATTTGAAACAAGATGCATCTATAAAAAAGATCAAAATTGTATAAAGTATCCTCCAAAACTAGTTCATATAGGAAAAGGGCATTTTGTAGCTTGTGAAAAAACAAAAAAACCCTGATTTTTAAATAAATTATTTTGAATGAGTTACAATTAGAGTATTACCTAAATATGAAATATTAAATTGAAATTAATTTCTTTACTTTATAAAAAGCGTTCATATTGAGATAATTGCGGATTTTTTTCTTTTGAAATAAAAAGTTTGCCTCTTCCGTTCTCTGCCAAATCTCCAAGAAAAACAAAAAAGGGTCCAATTGCTTTATCACCAAGTTCAATTTTGACTTTTCCTTTGATAAACTCAATAGCAAAAGTAGGCAGCATATCTTCTAATACACCGGACACCACAATTTTTCCTCCAGTCATACAAGCTCCAAGTCTTGTTCCCGCATCTTTTTGAATGTGAATTACTCCGCCTGTCATGCGAAAACCCATAAATGGGCCAGAATTACCATGAATCTTAATTAAACCACTTTTCATATGCACAGCAGCATCGCTACCAACATTTCCATGTACAACAATCTTTCCTTTTCGCATCCCAATAGTACTTCCTCTATAAGGAGATCCCAGATAATCACCTGCATCACCCTTGATCTCAAGCAGACCGCCTTTCATCTCTGAACCTGCCCAACCCTCAGCGTTCCCATTAACAACAATTTTTCCACCAGACATCTTTTTTCCCAAATGCATTCCTGCATTGCCGTTAACTACAATTTCTCCTTGAGTCATACCCCAGCCAATTCTTCTAACCTGAGAAACATCACCATTAATAATAATACTTGGTGAGTTTTCAGTGGTTTTCTCTATTTTAAAAAGATCAGAAAGGATTCTTCTCTTGTTGCCAATCCATATAGGCAAATTGTTAATTTGTTCTAATGTTTTTTCTTGAAAAACGTCTGGAGATATACATTGAGCAATTATCGGATATTGAGTTTTTTTTATAGGAGTTAAAATTATCACGTTAAACATCAGCCTTTATTTTTATAGGACTTGAGTTTTTAATATAATGTTCAGAAACAGGATAGTTCTCATATTCTACTGTCCAATACTCTCTGAATTTTTTCTTGATTTCTTCACTAATTTCTATTTCTTTTTTGGTTTGCATATCAAGCCATATGGTTTTTCCCTCAGCTTGTTGTAAGATTTCCCCATCTTTAGCTAAAATCTTTCCGCCCTTAATAGTATAAGCCGTATTGGTAAATGCACGCCTAAAAGTTCTAAACTTATTTGCTATATCTACTTTTTCAGGATTCAAGTCAAATATAGCCACATCAGCATCCGCTCCAACTCCTAGGTGCCCTTTTTCTTTCAGATTCAACGCCTTCGCTTGCCCTGCTCTAGTAACGATAGCAATATCGTATAGACTTAATTCACGATCAATTGAAGGCAAAATACTCTTTTTTTGCGCTTTTTTATGTAACCTCTTAAAGGTAGCCATCCTAGCTTTCTTGCTAGCAAGCCATGCTAAAATCTTAGGATAAGCAGTAAAAGGTCCAGCATTTGGATGATCCGTAGTCATAAAAACTTTCCAAGGATTCTTAATCAAAAGAGCAAGTTCCAATCCAATGGACCATTGAATAGCATTAACCGGATTCTTTCGTTTATAGTGAAATGGGATTATTCCACCGCTTGTTTCAGTTTCAACATCACTATTAACCCATTTATGTCCACTTAACTGATAGAGAGTATATTCAAAGGGTCCATCCGCAGTCATTGTTGTAGTATCTGTAAAAATTATTTGACCCATGTCACAACTGACATGATTATGATTATTAATATACCCTGCAATTTCAGCGGCACCAGATCTAAATGATCCCCAATCCTCACCTGCAAAACTACTAAACTGCAAATGAGTTATATGAACCACTGGTTTTCCATTACTTGGAATACTCTCCAAACACTTCATTGTATCAAGAGTAGTCTCATAATTGCCTGGAACTCCTAGATTGTTAGTATGAAGATGAATAGTATGGGGTAAATTCAACATCTTATTAACTTTAGCAAGACCACACATAATATCTCTTGGAGTAATACCAAAGTTTGGTATTTGATCATCAATACTATGTACGTTTCGACCAAATCCCCAAGATTCTAAACCACCAGGATTAACAATTTTAATTGCATACCCCTTTGTTATTTCCAGCATCCAAGCGACATATCTTGCACACTCTTCTAAATCCCCTTTCTGTATTGTTTCAAGAACCAACCACCAATCCCCCAAAAGAGGATAAGTAGCTTTGTCAAGCATCGGTATATCATTTAGTTCTTCATGGGTATGTTTTGCTTCCAAAGCAGCCATTGAAGGATTCATCACGGTGGTATAACCCATAAGTGAGTATCGATAACCAGTAGTGAATGTAGAAGGAATTGAATATCCTACACCAGATCGAGTAACCGATGTTTTTCTCACAAAATCTTTTTCATGATCTTCAGGTCTTACCAAACGTCCAGTGTTAACTTCAGAACCAGCAATATGAGTATGAATATCAACTCCTCCTGGAAAAACCGTTAATCCAGTAGCATCGATTATCTTTGAATTTTTTTCAATAACGGATTCAACAATTTTATTGTTTCTTATGGCAATATCCATTCTTTCGCCATTTATTCCATTTATTGGATCATAAACAAAGCCATTCTTAATTAATAAATCCATTTCAAGCTGCCTCTAATCTATTTGATTTTATTTTACGAACTTCTTTTAATATTCTGTTCAGAATCTCTTCATCTGAAAGAACACCCTTTGGCGGATCAACCACTTTTTTTAATGGTAAGGGAACATGATCCATTCGATATGCTGTTCCTTCTTTTTCTACTCCTACAATTGAAGAAGGGATAATTATATCACCAACAAGTGAGGTTGCATTCATATGAGGATCAATAACAATCAAAGGATTTTTAACCAAATGTTCAACAGCTTTGCGTGGAAAGTTGCTAACAGGATCAGAGGCAATAACTAATCCTGCATCAGACTCTTGGCGCAACAAAACATCAACAACCGTTGTTTCACCAGGATTGTACCTAGGATAACCCAAAGAGAAATCAACAGCATATGGATAACCGCTTTGCCAAGTAAAAACTGTGTTTGCCCCAGTAACGTTAAAGTGCCCTCGCATAGGCATTATAGCAAATTTTGTCCTCATGTTTAAATCTCTAATCAAAGAAATTGCAACATCAATATTCCTAAATTTGCTTGGACTTTGGGTTAATCCCATACCAAAAAATATAACTCCAAAATCACAACTTATCATAGCATCAACCAATTGCTGCAAATATTCAACTGGAACGCCAGCAACTTCTTCAACATCCAATTCTTGATCTCTCACCAAAGCTCGTATTCCCTGAATGAGCTCATAATCTTTACCAGGTTTCACTTGAAGGAAATAATCAGCTATTTCAGCAGTCATTGACTTGCGAACATCAACCACAATTAACTTTCGACCTTTTTTATCAAGTATCTCAGTCGGTTTATTGTCACTAACAGTGGGAATTTCTCGCTCCCTTCGATGCTTTAAAATTCCCTTTCGTTCCAAACTCTTAATTTTTTTCCTTCCCGCCGCAGCCTTCACTTTATTAAGATAACTCATCCATTCACTATTTTCAAACCTTCCATCCGTAAAAGCTGTATAACGCTCAA
>Ga0209635_10000369_pt1 | contig 30100 bp, 27 predicted proteins | sample DeeMarSWOR230_32_FD_187463 | JGI IMG/M metagenome (GOLD analysis project Ga0209635, IMG submission 187463) | Marine sediment microbial communities from White Oak River estuary, North Carolina - WOR-2-30_32 (SPAdes) (version 2) | ecosystem: Environmental > Aquatic > Marine > Intertidal zone >...
TCGCGTAACACGCGCGCTTTGGGTGCTGTTAGCTTTTTCATGGCTTCCATTGCCTTTTCGGATCGGTACTCTTGGACGAAGCCAACGACGGCGTTGAGGATGACGATAACTGCTATGGTGGAAGCGTCGACAATCTCTCCAATAAGGAAGGAAATCGCGGTTGCAACTAAGAGCATGATTACGAAGATATCTTTAAACTGATTGAGAAAAATCTCAAGAATCGTTACTCTTTCTCGCTCAACAAGCTCGTTATAGCCAAACTCTCGCAACCGACGCTCCGCATCTTCACTGCTTAGACCTTCTTGGCTGGTTTTAAGAGTGCGCAAGACTTCCTCGATGTCCATCGCATGATACGTTGAAGCCAAATTTTGACCTCTAGGGTTCGAAGTTTCTTTTTTTGGAGATGCCTATTTGCCTTGCGTCTAAACACAACTTTCGCTTAAAAACTTTCTTCATCAATGAAATGGGAAGGTTAAAGGAAAAGGTTAAAAGGAAACATCCATTCTTTAGAACGAAATCTAAACAGGCTGGATGAAGATGGACTGGCTAATAATCGCACCGATTGCGAGTTCAGTCTCAATTGCCTTCGCATTTTACCTTTACAGTTACGTTAACAAGCATGACGTTGGTTCTCAAAAGATGCAGGAAATCGCTGATGCGATAAAGATCGGAGCCAACGCTTATCTAAAGAGGCAAAACTTCGCTTTAGCATTGTTCGTTGCTGTTATGGCAATAATACTGGCAGTTGCCTTTAGCAATATACACCTGGCAATAGCTTACATTCTTGGATCGCTCTGCACTACAGCAGCAGCGTATTTCGGGATGAACGCTGCCGTCAGGGCTAATGCGCGAACAGCAAACAGCGCGAGAAAAGGGCTCGATAAAGCTCTTCCCGTGGCATACTTTGGCGGAGCGGTAATGGGATTGTCCATCGTGGGAATGGCCGTGCTTGGAACAAGCATACTCTATTACATCTACACCTACATCTATCCAGACCCGGAAACCGCGCTAAACACAATTCTAGGTTTTAGTTTTGGCGCGAGCGCACTGGCGCTGTTCGCAAAAGCTGGTGGAGGCATCTTTACGAAAACTGCTGATATTGGCGCCGACCTTGTAGGTAAGGTTGAACTAGGCATTCCTGAGGATGATCCAAGGAATCCCGCTGTGATTGCAGATAACGTTGGCGATAATGTAGGCGATGTCGCGGGAATGGGTGCCGACTTAACCGACTCCTACATCGCTGGTGTGATAGCAACCATGTTACTTGGTGCAGCATTATACCAAGGCGAGATAGTATACGTTACCCTACCTCTAATAGTCAAGGCTTTAGGAATAGTCGCGTCTATCCTTGGAATATTCTTTGTGACGGTAGGAATTAAGGGAAATCCAGGCGCTGCACTCAACAGAGCAACGTTTGCAACATGCATAATATTCGCGATTCTGATGTTTCTCACAGTCAACTCCCTAAATCTAGGGGAACGTGGACTCGGCATATTCTTTGTAACGATAGCGGGATTAGTCGCTGGTGTGGTCATAGGGATAACAACGGACTTTTTCACATCGATAGACAGAAATCCGGTCAAGAGAACAGCTGAATCCGCAAAGACAGGTGCCGCAATAAACATTTTGTCTGGCTTTTCATATGGTCTACTGAGCATAATTCCGCCTATTATTGGCATTGTCATCGCAATCTTGGCTTCATGGAACATATCCTTAATGTATAACATTAATCCCTTCTATGGAATCGCCATGGCGGCAGTTGGCATGCTAGCCACTCTGGGAACAGTCATCGCTGCCGACGCTTATGGTCCCATAGCGGACAACGCAAAAGGAATTGCAGAACAATCTGGTTTGGGTGAAGAAGTAATAGAAGCAGTAGACAGACTGGATGCCGCAGGTAACACCACAAAAGCCATATCGAAAGGTTTCGCTATTGGTGCCGCTGCTTTACAGGTCATCGCCTTGTTATTTGCTTACTCAACCGAAGTCGGAATCCCTCAAACGATAAATCTGATGGACCCGAAAGTTTTAGGTGGCGTGTTTATCGGCGCCATGATGCCCCCAGTATTCTCCGCACTACTGATCTTGGCGGTCGGGAAAAACGCCTACCGAATGGTGGAAGAGGTACGAAGGCAATTCAAGGAGATTCCAGGCTTGATGGAAGGCAAAGCCAAACCAGACTACGCAAAGTGTGTGGACATCGCAACTAGAGGAGCGTTAAGAGAGCTGATCCCTTCAGGCATCTTGGCTATCGCGGCTCCGTTGTTGATAGGTTTCGCTTTAGGCAAAGAAGCTCTTGCTGGTTTCCTTGGTGGGAGCATAATTACAGGAATAATCTTCGCGTTACTCATGGCTAACTCCGGTGGGACATGGGACAACGCCAAGAAGTATATTGAGGAAGGAAAATTCGGAGGCAAAGGTTCCGACGCTCATAAGGCAGCGGTAATCGGAGACACCGTCGGAGATCCCTTTAAAGATACAGCAGGACCTTCATTGAACACAATGATAACAGTTATGGCACTCGCTGCTACTGTGTTTGCACCTCTATTTCTATAACCGCTGAAGCGCCATTCTGCAAGTAATGCGGAAATTCCGTTTCAATCAAACCTTTTATAGGTGCTGCTTGATTGTAGTTTCGTTGCATTCAACAGCTGGGCTTGGATACCGTGATACGAGCCTACACCTTATCGAAGAAAAAACTTCAGAGTGGCGACGTATCTTCCTCAAACACGCTGGAAAATCTCAGCAAGAAAGCTGACTGGCTTTGGGTCGACAGCTCAAACCCGAACAAGAACGAGACCAAGATGATTGCCGATCTCCTCCGAATCGAAGAAAGATTTCTAAATGACACCACGAAGGGCAAGGTTTCCCCATGCTGTGAACGGTATCGCGATTCTGTTTTGATCTCCATCCCTTCCATCGAATTCGAAGAAGTACTGAAGGTACATCCCATCTCGGTTTTTATAAAGGAGAAGATGCTGGTAACTTTGAGGAGTGAATGCGATACAGGACTTGTCGGAAGAGTAGTTGAAACGTTAGGGAGCTACGCAATGAAGAATGGAAGTGCTCACCCATCTTTCGTAGTCAACAGGTTGTTCCGTGAGATCGCAGATCAGAATTCCAATGCTATGATGTCGCTTAAGGAACTTATCGATGAGGTGGAAGAGAGAGCGCTTGCAAAACCTTGGGACAAATCCGTTACTCACTCCGTCTTTAGGCTCAAAAAAGAGATTTCCAAAATCCACCGACTCCTGTGGGTAGAAAGAGAATTAATGTCCGATGTGAAGGAACGGGTGATCCCATATGTTGAACTTGACGAAGAAGCGCAATTGATTGTGGACGATGCGATAAGCGATCTTGAACGGGAGCTAGAATTCGTAGACTCATATGGCAGATCTCTAGACGGGATTTTGAGATTGCAGGACCTTGGCTTAATTCACCGAGTTGAAAGGACCCTGATCTATTTGACAGCAGTAATCCTTCTGCTAACTGTCATCTCAATAGTTCTGACTCTCATCTTGAAGTAAAGCTTCAGGACCGCTATGAAAGGGCGTTTTGAAATCTCCCCTCGCGAAAGCACGTGCTAACTTTTAAGGTGTATCCCACATTGTTTCGATTAAGAGGCCGGAGCCCACGTGAAGACGAGGAAACTGGTAAGAACACCGAAAGAATCCTCTAAGAAGAGAAAAATCAGAAGAGGCACCTCTTGGCTATCAGGAATGCTTGACAAGCCCAGCCTTGCTGCTGACCTCAACTACAACGTTGACTACCTCATTTCGAAGACTCAGGGTGTAGCCTGGGGAAAAGGCCTATGCGTAGCCTGCAAAGGCGGCAAATTCCTGTGCGGCAAAACCCGTTGTCCGCTGCTGGTTCGAGCACGTTTCTACTTGAAAACCATGCCACTTGTAAGCGGATTAGACGTCGACGGCGCGTCTCCACCTGGAGTCTTCGTGGGCAGAATAGGCTACCCCTACGTATATGCCGGTCCGCTTGTTCCACCAGTTCATGAAGACACCAGCCTCTACGACTTACCTGAATTGTGGTTTGGAAAATCCATGGACGAAATTGTGGGCTTTCGTTCCATGCTGGTCCGTGGCAAACATCGAGTGCATGTTAGACAGTTCGAGGAATCAGGCAAAATCATGGAGAAGACTCGGGAACTTGCTCTAGCTGCGAATCCAGTGGACGCAGAACTCTCCTTTATTAGGCAGCCTCGTCGTACCTTAATTTTAGATGATGAGGTCCAGCCTTTCGGCCCATCAGCACCAATTCGAACCCTAGACGTAGGCACGGTCCGATGGAACCAGCAGATGGAAAAGGCACACTATGACACCGACTTAAAAGCCGCAAACGCCGTTCTCGACCTCTACAAAAGCGGAGTCCTAGTAACCAAGATTCAACGCGCCTTCAGCGTAGGAGCCTTCGGAGTGAAAAAATACCGTCGATTAGTGCCGACACGCTGGAGCATCACAGCTGTCGACAGCATAATCTCAAAACGCTCAATGGAACGCATCAAGACTTACCCAGAAATCAACGAGTACAGGGTCTACGAAAGCCACTATCTAGACAACCAATTCGAAATCCTAATGTTACCCCAAGCCTGGAGCTACGAAGCCATGGAAGCGTGGTACCCCGGCACAATCTGGAACCCAAGGGGACGAGCTACAATCCTGTATTCAGACTGGGAAGACTACGAAGGCCGCACCACTTATGCAGATATCGGCGGATGCTATTATGCAGCACGCCTTGCCGTCTGCGAACGGCTAGAAAAGGAAAGACGCCAAGCAACAGTGATAGTGATGCGCGAGGCACACCCAGGCTACATCATGCCTGTTGGAGTCTGGCAGGTCCGCGAAAACGTGAGAAACGCCATGCGCCAGCGACCGTTGAAGTTCAACACGTTAGATGGAGCTCTAGCTAGAATCGCTAGCCAGTTCAGGATTCCGCTCCGACGCTGGATAAGAAACAGCGAACTGCTGCAGAATGCTCTGTTTCAGAGAAAGCTAACGGAGTATTTGAAGCCAGCATAGATATTTGCGACAGTAGCTGCAACCCATTTGTTTTGAGAACTTATTGCTGTTTTTTAGTTGCATGGTCCAGAAACTATGTTTCCTTATAATATATTATGTTAGCTATAAGATTTAATGGTTGTCGAAAAGGTTTTTATCACGCCTGGGAATACTAAGTTGTTCTGCGAATCATGTCAACTTTGCAGAAACAGATGCGGGAATCGGCGCTTTCTCTATGTAAGAATCTTGTGCTGGAAAAGCATGCTATAGGCGCCTTTCTCTTCGGTTCGGTGGTGACTGGAAACATTCATGAAAAAAGCGACGTAGACTTAGCCATAATCTATGATGAAGCCGCTACTGACTTGGGATGGGGCAAAGATATAAGGAAAATAAATGACGTCCGAGTGGAGGTTTGGCGTTACTCTGCCAGGCACTTCATTAGCGCTTTTGAAGACGAGAAACTTCGGAACAAACCAAACACGTGGATGTGGGCAAGCTTATGGGTTGAACTCATGCAGACTAACGAGATACTCGCAGACCCAACGGGAAGACTCGCCGAATGGAGGAGGAAAGCTCGAAGATGGAAATGGAGAGAAAAGAGTGAAATTAATCCTGTTTGGAATCAGGCAGAAGAAAACCTGCAATTCTCAGAAAAATGCTTGGTAACACGGGACTTGTTCCCGTCTCTTCTTAGTCTGAGAGAATCCGTCACATGTCTAGCTGCAGCACACTTAATGAAGCATAACCTAATACCGAGTTTTCGACCCAAAGATCTATGCGCGAAAATCCTCCTTATTCAGACCAAAGAAAACACTTTGTGGAACCTATTCAATCTCGTAAACGAGACGGCAACCATCAATTTCACACATATTGAAGGTCTCCTTGCATCACTTCACAGTCTAATCGACGTTGAATGGGGCAAAGAGCATCGAGGACCCAGATCTGAACTAGAAAATGCTTATGGGTGCTCACGCAAACAGGATTTGGCGGGAGCAATACTTTCCGCGCGGTACGCAGCCTACTGGCTTGGCTTTCACATTCTCAAGAAACGAGACATCAAACTCAAGCCGAGAATCTGCATCGCTGAGAACCACGTGGAAATGGTGAGAAAGATGGGGCTCGTCATGCCCGCGTTTTGTCGCCTTTACCAGAAACTCCATTTTGTCAAACAATGGAACATGCAGCGATTAGAAGACGCCCAAAATCAGACACGAGCAATTCTGCCTTCTTGACAGCGTTTAGGAGGTATACTGGAAAGTAACTACGATGAAGGGTTCCTGAGCAGCTTCAACAACTTCTTGTATTCTTCTTTGGAAATCAGTCCGCCAGCATACTTCACTCTCAGAATAGCCCGCGCGTCAGATCTATCATCTTTGTCCTGTTTTCTTCCAACCTGCGCTATTTCTATGATTCTAGAGTCATGTTTTGAATGAATGAAACCAGCCCTTTCTAGTTCAGGTCTAGCTTCAGGACGAATATATCCCTTCCAGCTTTCTTCCATGTGAAACCATTCAAGCTTGCCTTTCAGTTGATCTGAAAGCTCGATTGTGCAGTCGTAACAGAAGAATCCGAATGTATATCTCTTATCTCGCTGATCCACTTGACTGAATATGAAATGCGGTCCTTCCGTCTTCCTGCCACACCGCTCGCAAATCATCAACCTGTATCCTCGAAAAAATCAACGAGCCGCTTAGTCTCCGGCTTAGTCAATACTAAGGCACACTTTCTCGGGTCCAACGCCTTGAACTCCAAGCCCAACGTCACTATCAGTCGTTGGACGCCCTTAGCCACATCTGGCGCTACGAGCACCCCCCGCACCTCTCGGTTGACCATGCTTCTGATAGCTTTCACATATTTCGCCAACTGTAAAACAGCGGCTCTTCCAGCGGGCTTACGCTTAATTTCCACAACCACGAACTTTCCAGTTTTGTCGACGCCATAGACATCAACAAAGCCAGATTCAACCTTCTTTTCATACGTTATTGGCTCAAAGCCATCTTCCAGCAGCGATGGCCTCGATAAAATGGCACGCTGCATATCTTCTTCGCTTGCGTACAGCGAGAACGCGCCATTGTCGACAAGGTTCAAAGCACACACCTCATAGACGTTGTCAAAGAATATCTTCACCGACTCTGAAGGTTTTCTTCTAATCGCCCTAATCTGCAAGGTATTGCTCACTGCTCTGACTGAGAATAGGCAGCCTGGAGGTTGCCAGTTAACGGGCTCGTATCCTGTTGGTCTATGTACAAGCACCGAGCCATCTTCCTTGAAAATAACGATGCGTTCTCCAGGCTCAAGCTTTGAGCTTGCTCTTCCACTGTAGTCAACCCAGCAGTTACCAACGATGATCAAAGCTTTGCGCTCAGTTAGCGCCTCTCGAACTAGTTGAGCAGCTTTATCAATTGCCGGGTTCTGCATGGCTATCAGAGGGTTTCTACTCAGCACTTCCAATTCGCCACTAATTTTAGAAGGCAGCAAATCAAAATAAGATTTCTGAAAGAGTATGCCTGCTAATTGGAAAAAAAAGCGCAAGATCATGCGTCGTTACGATCATTCTGCTTCAGTTTACGACAGACGGTACCATGAAGAACAAGAAGCCAAAACAAAGGCTGCTTTAGACGAGCTCGTGCTTGTAAAGGGTGGCTTAGTTTTGGACGTTGGATGCGGAACCGGTCTGCTTTTTCCGCATATAGCTGAAGGCGCCGACCTAGTAGTAGGCTTAGACTTCTCCTCGAAAATTCTACGACAAGCCAAGGATCGAGCCAGACAATTTCTGAGTGTTGCGATACTTCGAGCTGACGCCGATTTCCTACCCTTTCCAGACGGAATCTTCAACGTGGTTTTTGCCATAACCTTACTGCAAAACATGCCTAACCCTCTTCGAGGTCTCTTTGAAATTAATCGAGTAATTCAGAGCGGAGCGGCTGTGATTGTTACCGGTTTGAAGAAGGAGTTTTCCAGAGAAGAGTTTGCGCAATTGCTTAAGAAAGCAAAACTTGAGATCTTAGTTGTGAAAACAGGTGAGCCACTTAAGGGATACATCGCAATATGTAGACCAAGAGCGGCCAATCTCGAATAAGAAAAGCTTAAAAGAACCCCTACGAGGTGTAATGGCCTAAAAGAGGTCAAAGAAGATGCCTACGCACGGTTCGCTGACAAAGGCGGGAAAAGTTCGTTCACAGACGCCAAAGATTGCGCCCACGCCGAAGAAGCGTCCTTCGCCTAGAACACGCTCTCGACGCAACTATGAGAAACGCGTAATTTTGCAGCGTAAGGCTGGACAAAACTGGCTGCGCACGCGCTGAATTCAGAGCATTTGAGCTGACTTCGTCTTCATCCAGCAGTAGAGAGTAGTCTTTTAAAGTCTTGTAGAGAAGTCAGTCTATGCAACATGTAGATTTAGTGTTGAGAAACGCCAATGTTTTGACAATGAATCCTTCAGAGCCCTATGCTGAAGCCGTGGCGATCAAAGACGAGAAAATTGTTGCGGTAGGCGCAAACGAGCTGGCTAAGGCATGGATCGGCGACCAAACCAGAGTAGTAAGCCTCAATGGAAAAACGGTTGTTCCGGGGTTCATCGACACTCACGTTCACATGAGAGGGTTTGGACGTTACTTAACAAAGATAGACTTGAGAAACGTCAGTTCAATTAGGAAAATGCAGCAGCTTCTGCAAGAGCGGGTACAGAAAACTCATGAAAGATACTGGATTCTTGGTCGAGGATGGGACCAGGAAAGATTACGAGAGAAACGTTATCCCACTCGATGGGACCTTGACGAGGCAGCTTCCAACAACCCTGTGATTCTCACTAGGGTGTGTGGTCACATATGTGTCGTTAACAGCAAGGCACTCGAATTGGCAAATATCACCAAGGATACTGCGGCGCCATCTGGAGGGCAAATCGACAGAGACCCTGAAACAGGCGAGCCGACTGGAATTTTGCGAGAAAACGCTTTGGATCTGGTCTTGAACGTAGTGCCGGAACCGAATGAAGAGGAGTTAACAGAAATGTGTGCCCTTGCTTGTCACAAAGCTGTGGAAGCTGGGCTAACCAGCGTTCATTGGTTTGTTCGTTCGTCTGCTGAGATTCGCGTGCTTCAAGAGCTTCGCAAAGAAGATAAACTGCCAATCAGAATCTATCTTGTTGTTCCAGTTGAATTTCTGGAGCGTTTAGCGAGTGCTGGTTTAGCCACAGGTTTCGGAGATTCCATGATGAAAATCGGCAGCATCAAAATTCTTGCAGATGGCTCGTTGGGCGCTCGAACGGCGGCTCTCAAGCAGCCATACAATGATGAACCTTCAACTAGAGGAATGATGCTCTACAATCGGAGAAGCTTGAATACACTGGTTTTGAAGGCTCACAAAGCCAGGTTTCAACTTGCCATACACGCTATTGGCGATCGAGCGGTGGACATGGCCCTGAAGGCTCTAGAAACAGCAGTGAATGAGTCTCCCAGAGAGAACCATCGACATCGCCTAGAGCACGTCTCAGTCGTGACTGAAACCTTCATCCACCAGATGAGGAAGCTGGGAGTGATTGCTTCTGTGCAGCCTCATTTTGCTGTCTCTGATTTTTGGGTAGAGAAGAGACTTGGCAAGGCTAGGGCCAGATGGACTTATCCCTTCAGAACGTTCATCAAAGAAGGTCTCGTGGTTACTGGAGGCTCAGACTGCCCCGTGGAACCTATCAGTCCGTTGCTTGGCATTTTTGCAGCTGTGAACCGAGAAGCATTTCCACAAGAAAGGATTACCCTAGATGAGGCTTTACGTATCTACACGATTAGCGCGGCTTTTGCTTCTTTTGAAGAGAAAGTTAAAGGTTCCATTGAAGCGGGTAAACTTGCTGACCTCGTTGTTTTGTCCGATGATCTAAGAGAGATTGAACCAGATAGAATCAGAGATGTTAAGGTAGAGATGACGATTGTGGGGGGAAAAATAGCTTACGCTGCTCCTTAGCAGAACGCGCGCGCTGAATTATTATGTTCCTATAAAGGTTGCTAACCTCCTCATTCTCAAAAGACACAGCTTATCTGCATTTAGGAATGCATAATTGTTGGACGCTCTTATGATGAACCAAGCCTGCCGGGAGATCATCGAAATCCTTCTGGATATTCCTCAGCCCACAATGAAAGATGTTAGTCTGGCCAAAATGAAAATCGCAGAAGAACACAATCTAACTGAGATTCCATCAAACTCAACACTGATAAGCTGTCTCAAACCAAACGAGAAGGATAAACTGCTCCCCGTCTTACGCCGGAAAGTCATACGTACAATCTCAGGTGTTGCAGTGGTCGCAGTCATGACCAAACCATGGCCTTGCCCTCAAAAGGAACCATGTGCGTATTGCCCAGGCGGTCCGCCATATGGGGTTCCACAAAGCTATACAGGTCATGAACCAGCTACGATGAGAGGCCTGCAGAGCAGTTTCAACCCGTATCAACAGGTTAAAAGCCGCGTTCAACAATTGAGAGCCATTGGACATGTTGTTGACAAAGTGGAACTAATCATAATGGGTGGAACCTTCCCGAGCACACCAACTGAATATCAAGAAACTTTCATTAAAGGCTGCTTAGACGCCATCACTGAGCAAGAATCGTCTTCCTTGGACCAAGCAAAGGCAAACGCTGAAACCAGCAGAGCGCGCAACGTAGGCATCACGGTGGAAACACGTCCCGACTGGGCTCGACGTGAACATGTAGACCGCATGCTACGTATGGGCGTGACCCGCGTGGAGCTTGGTGTTCAAAACATCTACGATGACATATACAGGCTTGTTGACCGGAGACACAAGGTTCAAGACGTTGTCGAAGCCACTTGCACGCTGAAAGATGCCGGGTTGAAGGTGGTATATCATCTCATGCCTGGCCTGCCAGGCTCAAACTTTCAGCGAGATTTAGACGCTTTCAAAAGAATCTTTGCCGACGCCAATTTCAAGCCAGATATGATAAAGATCTATCCTTGCCTCGTCCTCAAAGGAACTAAAGCCTACGAATGGTGGCAACGTGGTGAATACGTACCCTACACCAACGAGGAAGCAGCTAGGCTCATTCTGGAGATGAAAAAGCTTGTTCCGCCATGGGTGCGCATAATGCGCGTGCAAAGGGATATTCCAGCGTATCTAATTGAGGCTGGAGTAAACCGTGGCAACCTTCGGGAACTGGTTCAGCAAGAACTTCATGAGCAAAAGATACGGTGTCGATGTATAAGATGTCGAGAAGTTGGGCACCGCCTGTTGAGAGACAAAGCCAGGCCCGATCCAGACAAAACTCAGATATTGACATCTAAAGAAGAGGCATCGGAAGGAGAAGACATCTTCATCTCAGCTGAGGATTCTGCGAACGACATCCTCATAGGCTACCTAAGACTCCGCATTCCCTCTCGGAAAGCGCATAGACCCGAAATCACCGAAAGATCATGCGCAATAGTACGTGAACTCCACGTTTATGGCCCTCTGGTTCCAGTAGGAAAACAAATAGCTGAAGCGTGGCAGCACCGAGGTTACGGAGAACTCCTCCTCGCAGAAGCAGAACGCTTATCCAAAGAAGAGTACAGCCTCGAGAAGATGGCGGTTACAAGCGCGTTAGGGACAAAACAGTACTACAGAAGACATGGCTACAATTACGACGGGCCTTACATGTCGAAGATTCTACTTGACTAATTGCGGTTTTGTTTGCAGCCAACATGGACTTCCCTTTCTATCCAAAAATCGACGCAAGAATGAATAGTTACATATAGAGAAACAGAATGAGTTGTAGTGAAAGTGTTGGAGAAATTGTGTTGACGGGACAGTGTCCAGGTTATAGAGGAGCAGCGCTGAAACTCCTCAAGAAGGCACGAGCCGAAATAGGCGACATCATCCGCGTGATTAAGAATGGGGAAACCTACGAAGGCATCTTGATTCCCCGTTCTGAATACAGTGATGGAAAACATATCGTAATCAAGCTTAAAAGCGGCTACAACATCGGAATACGTGTAACGCCAACTACAGAGATTAAGAGAGTTGGAGTCGGAGTCAAGCCAACGTTCGCCGCTCCACCGCTTCCTGAACAGAGGCCGGAATTGCCTAAGGTTGCGATTGTAAGCACGGGCGGCACCATTGCAAGCCGGGTGGACTATCGCACTGGCGGGGTGCGACCCGCACTTTCTGCTAGTGATCTCTACAGTGTTGTCCCAGAGCTCTCCGAAATCGCCACGATAGATGCCGAGATTCTCTTCAGTCTGTTCAGCGAGAATATCACTTCGAAACATTGGGTGGAAATGGCCAAAGCAGTGGCCAAACACATTGAAAACGGTGCTGCAGGTGTTGTGATTGCCCATGGGACCGACACTTTAGGTTACAGTGCGGCTGCTCTGAGCTTCGCTCTTCAAAATCTTCCGGTACCAGCTATAATGGTGGCTTCTCAGAGGTCAGCTGACAGACCTAGCTCAGATGCTGCAACCAACCTTATTGGCGCGGTCAAAGCAGCTGCGAAGGCGCCATTTGCCGAGGTTGCAGTTGCCATGCATGAGAGTGTTTCTGACAAATCCGTAATCTTTCATCGCGGAACGAAAGTGCGAAAGTGCCACACCAGCCGCCGAGACACCTTCCAATCGATTAACGCCTTGCCACTCGCAAGAATGGAAAACGACGAGTTCCTTATGATGGTGAAGAACTTCAGTAGACGGGATTCGTCGAATAAACTTGTTCTGAAGCCGGAGTTTGACGAGAAAGTGGCGCTTGTGAAGTTCTCTCCTGGTTTAGATCCTCAGCTCATTGACTGGTATGTTGATAGAAACTACAGAGGCATAGTTCTGGAAGGAACTGGACTAGGACACGTCGGGGATTACTGCTTCTCCGCTATCAAAAACGCTGTCGAAGAAGGCGTGGTGGTAGCAATGACTTCTCAGTGCCTCTGGGGGCGCATAGACATGAACGTATACAACCAGGGGCGAGACCTCCTTGCTTCTGGGGTAATTCCACTTGAAGACATGCTGCCTGAAACGGCGCTGGTGAAGCTCATGTGGATCTGCAGACAGACAAGGAATATTGACGAGGCTAAGAGGCTTCTGCTGACAAACATAGCCAATGAGATTTCCCCTAGGATTTTACATGAAAGAATGTGTAGGGAGAAGTCATGAGCATCAACTATTCAAAAATCGGATTGAAAGCTGGACTTGAAGTTCATCAGCAACTCGACACTACAGAGAAGCTTTTCTGCTCTTGTTCCCCTCAGCTTTTCAAAGAAGAACCAGAAATCACGTTTCTGCGAAGATTACGACCAACTCAAAGCGAGTTAGGACAAGTCGATCCTGCCGCGTTTTTTGAGTTTCAGAAGGGCTTGAAAATTCTTTACGAAGCGAATAGGGAAACGGCATGCCTCGTAGAGATGGATGAGGAACCTCCACATGACTTGAACAAGGAAGCCGTTGAAATCGCGCTTCGGGTTGCGCTGATGTTGAATGCGAAGCCAGTCGATGAAATCCACGTGATGCGCAAGACTGTCATTGATGGCTCAAACACAACTGGTTTTCAGAGAACATGCGTCATCGCCTTGAATGGAGAAATCGAGGCCAACGGCAAAGATGTTCCAGTTCAACACGTCAGCTTGGAGGAAGATGCGGCAAGGAAGATTGGTGAAGAAGGCTCAGTAATCAAGTACAGAATCGATAGGCTTGGCATTCCTCTCATTGAGGTCACGACTGGTCCAGTTCTTTATTCTCCTAAAGAGGCTGAAAAGGTGGCTCTAGCGATTGGTGGTATTCTGAGAGCTACTGGCAAAGCTAAACGGGGCTTGGGGACAATTCGTCAAGATCTAAACGTCTCCATCCCAAACGGCGCGCTGATCGAGATAAAAGGCGTTCAAGAGATAGAGCTCGTTTCAAAGGTTATAGAGCTTGAAGTTCAGCGTCAACTTAGCCTTCTAAGAATAAAGGACGGACTGAAAAAGCGAGGAGCAAACGAGATAGACATCAAGGAAGAGTTACAAGATGTAACCCTTGTCTTTGAGAAGACGAAGTGTCACGTTGTTCACAAGGCAATCTCAAACGGAAAACAGGTACTAGCAGTTCTGCTGCCGAAATTTGCCGGTGCACTCAAAGTCGAGCTCATGCCTGGCATACGGCTTGGGACCGAAATGACGCATCGAGCACACTTTTGGGGCAAAGTCGGAGGCATCTTTCACACTGATGAGTTACCTGCTTATGGAATAACCAACAAAGAAGTTAACGAGCTGAGAAAATCTATGAAAGCCAGACCGGAAGACGCAATTGTCTTTGTGGCTGACAATCGGGAGAATGCATCTGATGCGCTAAGAGCTGTTGTGGAAAGAGCCCGAGAGGCTTTGCATGGCGTACCTGAAGAAACACGGGGAGCCAATCCAGACGGTACAACACGTTATATGCGCCCTAGACCGGGGGCCGCGAGGATGTATCCTGAAACCGACGTGCCGCCGATTCAAGTCAGCAAGGAGTATCTGAAGGCTTTGCGAAGTCGTTTGCCCGAGTTGCCAGAGAGAAAACGGGAACGACTAATGAAAGAATATGAACTGAACGCGAAGCTGGCTGGGCAGATCTTGGATTCTGAATACGCTCTGCTCTTTGAAGAGATTGCTCTTGATAGCGGGGTCTCGCCTACGACCATTGCGGCTATTCTAACTGAGACAATGAAGGCGTTGAGACGAGATGGTGTGGAAATCAATAAGGTACGAGATGAACAGATCAAGGGAGTGTTCAGCTTTGTTGGTGCTGGAAAAACTGCGAAGGAGGCGGTTCCAGACATTTTAATATGGCTTTCGGAACATGAAGGAGAATCTGTTGACGCGGCTATTGAAAGCTTGGGTTTGACGATGCTCTCTGAGGTGGAGATCACAAAGGTTGTTGACGATTTGCTCGTGGACAATGAACAGTTGGTGAAAGAGCGAGGGAAAGCTGCGTTTGGGATGCTAATGGGTTTGGTTATGCGGAAGGTTCGTGGGAAGGCAGACGCTGAGTTGGTCAATGAAGTTTTGAGGCGGAGGTTGGAAGGATTCGTGAGCAAATCCTAAGGGCTTGCGTTCATGGACCAGCCACGTTTCTTCAGAGCTTTTTCGTGTGGGCATAGAACGATATTAGAAAGAAAAGGTATCCAAAATGGAAAAAAAGTTCTAATGGATGTCCATTATAGTATGTATTCTGCAGATTCGAGTAACTGAATATTATGTCTCCAAAGATGTTCATTATGATTCCCGCGTTGATGAGCAGCCATACGGATCCCAGCCTCCCCTTGAGCCCTGTCGTTGTGAATACAAGCAAACCCAGCATTGCTAGCACAAGCAATGTTAGATCAAGAAGAGGATAGGCAAGACCTACAAGCAATGTCGTCAGATTCATTTCAGGCGATCTAGCGCTGATGGACAGAAACAAGAGCGGAATTATGCCTGTGCTTGTTGGTAAAGTGAAGATTGAAGCGGTTGTAAACAATTTTCTGGTTATGATCGTTCGAAAGACTTTGATATAGGTGAACACAGCGAAAAGGAAGAAGCCGTACCCCACAAGCCTATAGATATCTGCAACGGATGGGTAAGGGATCTTAACGTCGAGGATTAATGTGTAAAAGGCCCAGTTGACTTCGCCTATGAACCAGAAGATCATTCCTAGGCAGAAGCCAAGCCAGATTCTGGATAATTGGCTTTCAAGATTTTCCCAGTAATTGCGTAAAGCGAAGTATGAAGCAACCGCGGTGGCACCAGCGATGAAGAGGGGGAAAATGTTTGAGAAAAGAGTCATGAAACTTGTGTAGGAGTTCTGAAAGCAGTAGATCACTAAGAGACTTAGGGCTGAGATCAGAGCGAGCCAATAGGTGCTTTTCAAGTTAGAATTAGAACTGGTATCTGACAGTTTGATTACCTCGTCGTGCTGGTAGTCCTGTTCTTTGGCAAGTTGAGGTTTAACATTTCTTATGTCGAAATCAATCTTTCAGAACATGACCGCGGATGCAGACTTTTGCTCACTAAACCCATGTTCTAGGTTTTGGTGCTTCAGAATTCACTTCTGAGATGGGTTATCTCTAGTTTTAAAAGGTGTTACGCACAATCATGTATGCGTTAAACTGGTGATGTTGAACATGGGGAAGATTAAGGCTCATATCAAGACCGGGTTTGGCGAGTTGATAATTGAAGGCGAATCGCCGCACGAACTGCTCGAGATGTTGAGGAACATGACGCCTGAATTCTTGAATAAGATGAGCAAGGTTGTTTCGGAGAAGTTAGCTGCGCCTGTTGAGGCTCAGTTGGAAGGAATCATAGAACTGACAACCGAGGGACCCGTCGTTACAACGAGGGAGAAAATTTCGCACTATGAAGCAATAGGCTTAGTCCTATTCGCCTCGGAGAAGAAGGCGAATACCTCTAGTCAAATCAACCAGCTGCTCTTGTCGAGTGGAATCAAATCCATGGTGCCAGCGAGGTTGAATGAAATGACGAAAAGACGTCTAGTGTTCAAGCCAGATCCTGCCAGACCTGAGTTCAAGTTAACGATGCAAGGCGAGAAATGGATGGAAGACGACGTACTGCCAAGGCTAAAGGGAGCTAGGGGTTCGTGAGTCTGCGTAGGTCTTGCTGCTAGGTGCCCATGGACAGACCAGCAATAATGAAAACCATTCTATACGAATTGATATTCTTGGAGGTTAGGACTGTTTGGGAGAATCGGAACAGATCACGGTTCACGTCAAGTATTGTGCCATTGAACAGATGTTCACAGGCAATGTGGACGATGTTTGGGTGAGCGTAAACAGATTCTTCAGTAAGATGATTCCGACCTTTGATTTGGCCAGCAAAATGACGCTGACAGTAGACTTAAAGAACCTCATTCAAGACTTCAAAGATCTTATTACCATAGCACCAGAAGGCCCACAGCTGGTAATTCAAAGGCAGAAATTGACGGACAACGAAACCCTCTTGTTGAACTTTCTGGCAGCGTATATGGGCCATAAACTGGGAAAATTAAACAGAGAATGGCTAACACGAGACGAGCTGCAAGCCAAGCTTGGAAAAAGCATGAAGATAACCGGCACGAGACTAGGCGAACTCATTAGAGAAGAAGTAGCTTTGAAAACAGACGAAGGAAATTACAAGATAACCACAAGAGGGATAAAACAACTACGACAAGAAATGCTGCCTAGAATTCGGATGAAGATAAGAACTCTGTGAGATCTTAAGGGGCTTGACTTCTAACGGCTTGGCGGTCTTTTCTGTGCATATCGGTAACGTCTGGGTCTTCCCTCTCGCGTTAATATGTTGTCTTTGACGAGGTCGACAAGTGCGTGGGCCACTGCTGTGCGGTCGTAATGATAGCCCAATCTTGCCATTTCGCCGTGGACCTCTCCTAACCCTCGTGGCTCTGCGAACCAGCCGTCTTGCCATAGTCTTTGTATGATTGCTTTGCATGTTTCCGCTCTTGCTGGTGGAGCTTCCCTTTCGATGGTCAACGGTGTTTCTTTCAGTTTGTCAGTCACTGTTGAGAGGAATTTTCCTACAGCCTCATTGCATTGGTCGATGGTGCCTTCGATTTCGAATTCTATGCTGCCGACTTTCATCTTAACGCGTATTGGCTGTTCTTCCTCTCCTTGGCCTTCGCTCATCAGCTTCACGGGAGCCCTATATTGTTTATTGTATTGCGCATTTTGTTCATGCACAACATTTAAATATCCAACACCACCCTATACTGCAAATTGGTGAATTCAATTGATTGAGCAATACCAATATGCAACAACCCCGAAATATAACTTTCCACACGCGGTCCAAGACCTCCAACTCCCTCAACGTTTTATACAACTAAGCCTTCGCACCCTCAAGAACATAAAAGACAGCAGACTCTTCCAGCCTTACACCACAAGACAGCTTTCAAGCCCCACGGCTCCGATGCTTGACGAGTCAGCAGACTCGTTCGCGGAACCTAGTCAACCCAAACTCAAAACAATTCCACTCAAGCCAATCAGAGATGAGACCCAGATAACAGCAGTCGACGTTTCCAGCATGAAAATAGGCGAAACAGACGTCGGCATCCTCTGTGCAATAAGGGCTGCTATCGTGTGGAAACAGAAACATCTGTACCGCTACTTACGCTTAGGGCCATTTCCATTTCACATAACGGAAGAAAACAAAAACGAAGTTTACCATCTCTTCCGTCAGTACTCTTTCCTTGAGCAGCCAACCTTAGATTACACAGGCGGACTGAGTCTCATCTATGCGCCGACTCGCTTAGGTGCTTTGCTCGAACGCTGGCTGCAAATGAGCATCGCAACTCAAACAAGCAATAGTCTCATCTTATGGGATGGCTCTCTGACAGCAGGCACGCAAGATGCTCCAGTTGCAGTTATCTCTCAACTCTTAGAGATAGCCCGAAACCGTTCTAACATTGTTCTCGCCTTCACAAAAGCTACCCGTTTGCGCCTGCTTGGGTATCTCCTCACTGATTATGTCCATAAATGTACGTCGCCATGTCTGCTCGAGATAAGTGGCTATCCTATGACTCTGTCGACTGCTATACACTTGCTAGGTGACATTTACGTGGCCAAACTAAGTGGTGGTAGCTGCTCCTTCAGACTTGACGTAGACCGCAAGCTTCCGCAGGAAAAGGCAGTTGAAGCTACCAGACGCCTAATCGGCAATGATGTTCTCCAACAGAGCTACCCGGAGACCCTGCGGCTAGCTCATATATATTCAACTTTCACAGCCAACGAGGTCATAGGCATTCAACGCTTCCTAGTTCAAGCACACAAACTAAGAATTGTCACACGTCCAAACGTGCGCAAACTGCTCTTCGGACCTTTCGGAAAAGGACTGGAAAACTAGAAGACTCACGTGGGACTCAGAAAATGCGGCTCTATCGAAAAGAAGGCAACACGATTCACATCTTATGCTTTCCCAACGAAAGCGTAGAGAAAGGTGACTACCTTCAGGTGGAAGATCCAAAGCAAAACAAAACCCTGCTGATTCAAGTCATAGATATTCAATTCGCGAGCATTCCAGGAATCATGGAGGAATTATTGCGCGACTCAACTAACAACGGTGACATTGTTTGCGGTGAGAGCTTGGACCCGCTGGATGTGGCGTCTCAGATAACCCTAATTCAAGATGCACGTCTTGTTGTGTGCAAGATAAGGGGCACAATTCAGAATGAAAAGCTCAGCGTTTGCTCGACTTGGCTACCTTCGCGCAGTCAATCTGTCATTGGGAAGCTCTCAACTACAGCTCTTGCTGCACTACTCAAAATCAATGATAAACTGCCGATTTATGTTGGCGAAACTAAGGAGTTTTCACCGCTCAAAGTTGATGCCACTGCTTTAGACGGTAGACTTAACATTGTTACAGGCAAAAAAGAAACGGGTAAGTCGCATTTTTCGAAGCTTCTTGTTCTGAGTTTAATCGATCATGGGGCTCCTGTTTTGGTGTTAGACCTCAACGGTGAATATGCTCATTTGGGCTATACCTCAGATGGCAAGAAAAATCAACACTACACGAAGATCCATGTGCTCACACCAGCCAGCAACTTCAAAGTGATGCTATCTCAGACAAAGCTGCGTGTAATGCTCAACATCCTCGTTCATGCACTTAATTTACCAGGCACATCCGCTCGTGAGTTTAGACGCATATGGCGCTTCCTCAAGGAACATACAAAGCTGAGCTTGCATGAACTAGGTGAGGCCATTCGAAACTGGCAATGCAATCATCACGTGAAAGACGCCCTGTTCTCGCGTTACTATGCGTTGGTTAACTCTGGCTTTTTCACGGATGATCCTTCAGAGACGATAACGCTGGAAGATTGCTTCCAAGAGATTCGAACCGGTGGAGCTTTTGTTGTTAATTTGCGTGACATATCTTTCGTGGACCGCCAAATTGTGGTTGAGTACTTGCTTGGGAAACTTGTGGAGATGCTTACTGGCTGGAAGCTGAAGGCTGTTTTTCTTTTTGCTGAGGAAGCACACCTCTATCTTCGGGAAACCTATTGGAACGACATTGTAACCCGCATGCGTCATTTTGGGGTGTTCACTACTTTTGTTACTAATCAGCCCGACAACATACGAGAGAACATCTACCGGCAAGCAGACAACATTTTTCTCTTCAACTTCACTAACGATCGTGATTTGGATACTGTGAGTCGGGCGGCTAAGGTGGATTCCGAGACTGTTAGGTCTATAGCCCGAGACCTTCCTCCTCATTACTGCCTCCTCTTAGGCAGGATTGTGAAGAACTTCCCGATGGTTGTCAAGGTGCGCGCTCTCAATGTTCAGACTATGGGACAAACCCGACTCTTCTTCAACTGAAGTGCAAGTTTTCCAACATAATGGCCTTCAACTATATCGTAACCCTTTAAAAGGGAAACACATAGCATCTATAAGTCGGCCTACAGAAGAAGGTTCTTGCGATGAGTTTGAGACGCAGGTGGGTTTCGCGAAAAATCGGCTTGATTTCCTTTGGGTTCTTCCTCATCTTGGTAGGGTTCATTTGGGCGAATACACCCGGCCTCATAGATGCAGTTGTTACTTTCTTTAGAGACTTCCATCTTGAAGAGGCATTTCAAAACGTCTATTTGCCTGCCCCAAGGTTTCCATGGAGACATAGAGCTGTTTACGGTGCATTTCGGCAGTTCTGCATTGGTTATGGCTTGTTTCAGATAGTAGTTTTGGTCTTGAGGTTTGCCTTTGGCTCTTCCATTCGCGACAAGGCTGGAACGATCTCTAGCATCGTTGGCTGGCTCAGCCTATCTTACTTTACAGGTCTCTACCTGACTGAGTCAGTTGACTGGTTTGCCTTTCTTGCTGGACTTGTCGTTGTAATAGGTTTATCCATTGTTGTTAGAGGTGTTGCTCAAATCCTCATGCGAGTCTTTCGCATGTGAAAAGGTTGAGCTTTCTCAAGTTGTTGTTCATCACTTCGAAAGGGAGAAGCGCATCAATTTCTTGTAGTGCTTCTTGAAGAAAGCTCGGAACGAGTTTGCAAGGTCGTTTTTTTCAACCTCTTCCAGTGGGACCCATCGAGCTTCAAGCACGTCATCGGCATTTTTCAAGATTCCACCCTTGATTCTAGCTAGAAAGTTGACTACGACAAATTGATACTGAACACGTCCCTTCTCGTCGAGCGTAATGGTGTCGAATACGTCCATGAGCTCTTCCATCTCTATGTCCAAGCTGCACTCTTCTTTCACTTCCCGAACCACAGCATCTCGCACCTGCTCACCAAGCTCCACGAGTCCACCTGGTATGCTCCACTTTCGTTGTCCAGGCTTTGCTCCACGCTTAACAAGGAGAAGGTTTCCTCCGTTGAGGAGAAGCGCACCTACACCGACAATGGGGCGTGAAGGATATTCCCGACTCAAGCGTTTCTACCTTCTGAACCCGAGGTATTTTCATTACCCTCTCATACTTAAAAGGCAACGCACCAAATAGTTAGGGAAGAGAAGGAGAACTGGCAGTGAAGCCCTTTAGTTTCGTTCACGTATCTGATTTGCATCTAGGGTATGCACAATATAACTTAGATGTTAGACGCCAAGACTTCGACAACGCCTTCAAAGAGGTTGTGGATACGACACTCAAGTTGAAACCCGACTTCATGATCGTCGCCGGTGACCTCTTCCATCATGCGAGACCGTCAAATGCAACTCTGGAAACGGCTATCACAAACTTTCGAAGGTTACGAAACGCTGGCATGACTGTACTTGCTGTAGACGGGGGACATGACGCGGCGCCTAACGTAGTTACTGGCACAATCCTGAATCCTCTTGACAGCGCAGGATTGATCTATTACTTGCCCCGTCACGAAGACGCTTGCTGGCGCAACGATAATTGTTACGTTTACGGGGTGCCCAACTACCGAACTAGACGACGAACGGATGAGCAATTGCCAATCTTCCTAGAGAGAAACAAGCCTTCACCAATGCCTTCTCTGTTCAATATCTTTGCTTTTCATATGGGTTTAGATCTTCCAAGTGTTACGCCGTGTTACATGGAGGCAGAAGCCTCGCCAGAGTTGATACCGGAAGGTTTCAACTATTATGCTGGAGGGCATATTCACAAACCTTCACGTGGCAAGTTTAAGGATGGGCTGCTCGTCTACAGCGGGTGCATCGAAACGGTGAGCTATGAGGATGCTGAAATCCAAAAAGGCTTCTGCCATGTGAAAGTGAATGAGAAAGGCGTACCAAAGCTCAGTCGGGTTGAGCTTGAGAGTCCGCGGCGTTTTGTCATCTTGAAACACGATTTCAGCAACGTCTTGCCATCTAAGATTACCGAAACTGCGGTACGACTCGTGAAGGAAGCGGATGAAGACGGCGTGATCATTGTCCCCGTGTTGGAAGGAGTTCTGCCCGCGGAGGCTAGTCGATCAGAGGTTGATGTCACGCAGATTCGAAACGCTGCCGAGAGGGCGTTACTTGTGCGTCCTGTCTCGCGCTTGCATGAAATGGAGGTTCCCGAAGAGGTAATTCGGTCTATATTCGAAGGAGAGTTGAAAGACATGAAAACGAAGGCTTTCGAATATTTCCTCCAAATCTTTCGGGAACGTTACAGTCAAGATGAGGCTGAAAAGATTTCAAGGTTGGCAGTCAACATTCTCGAACCGTTGGCGAGAAAGGACGAAGACACAGTGCGAGACGAATTGGAGGCGTTCATTCGTGAGAGTTAAGAGCCTAGAGTTGGAGAACATTCGCTCCCACGTTAAGTCTAACGTTCAATTTGACAGCGGCTTCAACTGCCTTTGGGGTGGTGTGGGATGTGGAAAATCCAGTGTGCTCTATGCCATTGACTTCGCGCTATTCGGCGACCCAATCGGTAGAAGCTTCGCTTACCTTCTGAGAGAGGACGCAGACGTGTGCAAGGTAACTCTTCGTTTTGCCCATGCTGGCAAAACCTACACGCTTACACGAGCCCTAGAGAGACGAGGCAAGAGCATAAGCCAAGATACGGAACAACTCAAGCTTTACGAAGACAACAAAGTGGTTGCTAGCGTCAAAAGCGGCGCAGTTGAAGAACAGTTGAAAGCCCTTACAGGACTAGACAAGGATATTTTCCGAGAGATTGTTTGGGTTAAACAAGAACAGTTGAAAGAACTCTTGAATATGCGGCCTAGAGAACGTCAAAGAAGGCTTGACGAGCTCTTCGGGCTTTCCGACTATGAGGCTGCTTGGAGCAACATGCTTGGCGTCAAAAAAAGGTACGAAGGCGCCAAAGAAATCTACGAACGCGACCCGGACATACTTGGAATGGATAATCTTGAAGGGGAATACCACACATCGCTTGAGGAGCTCTCACTGATTGAAGGTGAACTCGAAAAATTCGAAAAGAACCTTGCAGAGGCAGAGACCACACTTAATGAAGCCATCGCTAAACTCCAGAGCCTAGAAGAGCTAAAGAAACAAACCGAGGAATTGATGAGGAAAGAGACCGAACTGCAAACGCATATAACAAACATTGAAGATAACTGCGGCAAACTAGCCAACGAAATCGAGAGGAAAAACACTTTTGTCGATAATATAACGAAACAACTAGAAGCCTTAGAAAATCAAGAAAGATCTTATCGAGAATCCCTTCAAAAAAAGGGACTTAGCCCTGCGCAAACCCCTGACGAATTGAGAAAGTACGCCTTTGCCCTTGAAGAACAGATACGAAAGGTCGGAGGCGAACAAGAAGCAGCTAAGAGGGAAAACTCAAACAACCAGCGAAGAATCTCCAGCCTCAAAGCCGAGAGCAAATGCCCTCTATGTCTGCAGTCTCTCAACAAAGACTATAAAACGGAACTCGCGGAAAAACTGACACTTGAAAACTCTGAGCGAGAACAGCGCATAGCCGAATTGCAGACCAACATGGAGGAACTCGACAATCTGCGCAACGTTGTTAGTCAAGTCACCTTAGGTCTGCAAACTCTAACGCCAAAAACGAGCGATCTGCAAAATAGAATTGCTGAAGAACAGCAGTCTTTAGACCAGCTTTCAGTGGAATTCGAAGAAGAACAGCAAAAAGAGAAGCGGTTTCGAGAGCAACTAGAAGCCATACGAACCGAAATTAGCGAGTTTGACCTTACGCGTCTAGAATTAGCACGAAAACTCCGTGATCAAGCTTTCAATCAGTTTTCAGAGCTAAAGAATAGCGTGCAATTGAAGAAGACCAGAAAAGAAGACATCGCAAATAGAATCGAAGAAGTCAAACAACGCTTGGAAAACGCCGCACAGAAATTCGAACGCATGAGAAAAATCGGAAAGCTCTTGGAAGTCGTTGATGGGATTCGAGATGCGTACCGAAGTATTCAGCCCCGACTGAGAAGCGAGTTTGTCACTTATCTGCAAAGAACGGTTCAGGAGGTCTTGGATGATCTCGTCGGAGCCACTGGGCCCACACTTCTGGCTAAGATTGATGAAACCTACACGCCGGTTGTTCAGAGCGAAGAAGGCTACGAGCGAGATACAGATTACATTTCTGGCGGAGAGCGAACCTTGCTGGCCTTTGCTTACCGTCTCGGATTGGGACAGCTTATCATGCAGTCGAAAACTGGGCATGGACTCTACATTCTAATTCTGGATGAGCCCACAGAGAGCCTAGGCAGAGAAGACGGATCCATAGACCGTCTCGCCGAAGCCATCTCCCGTCTCAAGGCGATTGAACAGATAATCGCTGTAACCCATAGTGAAGCTTTCGCCGAAAAGGCAGAACACGTTATACGCGTTGAAAAGGAAAATAATGTCAGCAGAGTTTCTGTTGAAGAATAAAACCCAAAAATTTATCATCCACACAGATCAATCCTTCTCAACCAGTTCATGCGCTCAGGTAAAGCAGATGAATCGAGAAAGAATTCTTAGCGCCCTAACGTCTGCGATTAGCAACTTGGAGAATTCCATTGTGCTTGCGTCAAACAAAAAAGAGGAAGAAATCTCTGACGTTGTTTGGCAAGCTTGTGCCGATGTTGAATACAGTCTTTTTCTTCTTTCGCTTCTTCGCTCAGAGGAGACTGAACGCTTCGCCTTGAGTCGTAGGTTCTCATCTAAACAGAAAGAAATGCCTGCGCTCTCTTCAGCACTTGATATGCTCATAGAAGCGAGAGGAGATGTTGAAAATGGCGACCTGGCTGAGGCCCATAAGAAAGCGTGGAGAGCACGAAACTACCTGTTTAGTGTACAAAAGATCCTCGAAAAGAGCCGGAAGATTGGGGTGGAACGGGCTTCGACTACTCGCTCCTAGCCTTTCTGCGAATCTTGATCGTCAAGATGTTTTCTCCGCTGGAAATCACACGGAGATCTTCCTTCAGCTTGGCTTTGTGCAAAAATTTTCGAAGAAGCACTCGAAAGTAGCGCTTTGAGGGGATCACGTCTCCTTCATCTTTTGGCTTCACGGTGATTTCGTTACTGCCCACGTCGATCTTGGCTTCAATTCTCTCTCTAAGAAACTCTGCAAGCTCATTGACGCTTTCTCCTTCGACATCATGCAATTCAGATATATTGATGATTATGCTTGACAAGTTTCCGCCTTCTTTTGCCACGCTACCGACGAACAATAATTATTCTTACCTGATCGCAAACGTTTTCACACCAATCGGCAACAGCTTCGATGGCTTCCAAAAGTTGGTGAAACATAATCGCTGTTCCAACATTCAGCGCTGTCTCTTTCACGAGTTGCCTTCTAGCGTCTTCGTACAAGGCGTCTACCTTTTCTTCTAATCGCTCCACTTCATCTGCTGCTTTTAAGGCTTCGTCAGGCTTCTTGGTCATACGGCTGACACACTTCCTCAATGCAACAGCGCATTCCTTGGTGCCTTTCATCATTCTAACTGTTACACTCTTCAGGTTCTCCGGTATGTCCTTTGGTGAAAGGACGCTCAGTATGCGCGTTGACTCTCGGCTCCAGTCGGCTACCATGTCGATGCGTTTCAGAAGGTGCATGAGGTCCTCTCTGTCAACAGGTGGTAACTCTCCATGTGCAAGTTCGCGCATGTCGTCTCGTCTGAGCTTGTCTGCTTCCTTCTCGGCGCTTGTCACGCGGGCGATGCTCTCTTTCATCCTCTTTTCGTCATTGTCTACTGCTGCCTTCACCGCTCTTTCCAGGTCTTCGACAGCGCTAATGGTAGTGGCCAGGTGTTGCTGCATCATTGTGATGACCTTTGTCTCTGTTCTCTTTTCAAACCATTTTATTAGTTCACTCATGGGCTGGTTCACTCGCATGCGTAAGTGTATAACTACAAACAGCTTTTTAGATTAGCTCTTCCGTTAGCTCCTTCTGTCCACGATCTCGAGGGCGCCGGGTCCTGTGCCAAGGAGTGTTACGGGGACTTGGATTTCCTTTTCAACTCTTTCAACAAATTTCTCGGCTTTCGGAGGAAGTTTGCCGTAGGACTTGAGGCCTTTGCATTCCGGAAATAGTACATCGATTTTCGTGATTGCCGCCTGGGTGGCTCCATTGAGCATGACTGCTCTCTTGGCAAGGTCGTAACTGAATGGTGCTGCTCGTCTCTTTCTACCAGTTACTGTGGCGATTTCGAGCCAACCTCGTTGAGCCGCTTCCTTTTCAGAGATTTCATTTGGCAGAGGACCGCCCCCCACCCGGGTTGTGTAGGCTTTAAGCACAAGTATGACATCGTCCACCTTTGTTGGACCGACACCTACATCTGAGCACGCGGCCGAAGCTGTCACATCTTTTGATGTACAGTAGGGATAGGTTCCGTGAAAAAGCGAAAGATACGTTCCCTGTGTTCCCTCTACTATCACGTTTTTCTCCTCGTCAATGGCCTTGTTAACCTCAAGTGGAACATCCGTCAAGAATTTTCGCAGGCCAGGAACCTCCTTGGCGATTTTGACGGTGCGTAGAGCTCTTTCGGCATTACATGGACCTGTTCCGGTCCCTGTAGTGCGGATTTTCTGGGCGAGGTGTCCTCCTTTGTCCGTTTGGATATGGTGTTGTTCAATAATCGCACATTGCGGGTCAACGCCGACTCTGTTCTCCGAGCGGGTCATTTCGATCTCTCGCAGAAGGATTTCGGGATTAACTAAGACGCCTGGACCCATCAGCAAGCGGCACTTTTCATACACAAACGCGCTTGGCAACATTCGCAGTCCGTATTTCCTGCCCTTATAGACTACGGTGTGCCCAGCGTTCGGTCCAACCCCCGCTCGGGCCGTCACAGCTGCCTTGTCTTTTAACGCTAGGTATGAGATGATTTTTCCCTTGCCGGTGTCTCCGAAAAAGCCGCAGACGATAACTGTGCATGGCATAATTTTGTCCTCCAACCATCCTTAACAAGTTTTTGTTTAATTTGAATAGACTAATAAGGCTTTTTGCATAGTTTTTGTGAATAGAAGACGTTGTGTCAGATCGTCCAGCGAGCATACGGAATTCTCGCGCGCGCAACCGATGTCTATTCCTCTAGAATGAATCTGACAGATTCGGCCAACACCTGGTCAAAATCGCCGGGGATAGAATGACCTAATTCTGGATAGGAGTAGAACTGAGTATGGACACTTTTCTTGCTCAAGAATTCATAGACTACTTTTGTATTGTTATAGCGGGGGTCCTTTTCCCCTGCAACTATGCACCCCTTCAGGCCTCTCTTTTTGTTCTGCAAGGAATTATTCTTGACAAAATGCTGCATAAACGTACCAACCGATGGAATTGCCGCAATGAACCCCCTTGCAGGAACACAGTTGGAGAAAAATGCAATGAGCGCTATTTCAGCCCCGCGCGAAATTCCTCCGAGAATCACCTTTGACGTGTCTACAGGGTAACGCTCCACGAGTACGGAATAAGCGTTTTCAACGTCTCTGAGAGCTGCGTTCTCATCATCCCATGAAAAATGATTGCCAAAAACAATCTGAGAAGACTGGAGTGACGCAACAAATACTCGCCTCCTGTCAAGAATGCCTAGCCAATAAGGTTCGCATTCGAAGCTGTTGCTGCAACCCCCATGGAGAACAAGGAGCAGTGGATACATCTTTTCCTCAGAGTATTCCTCTGGAGTCCTCACAATCAGTTCAGCCTCAGTGTGTTGCTTTTCTTTCTTGAATCGCTCTTCTCCCATTTTCAGACTCTCTGGAAATGCCGAATGATCTTCCAGTTCCTTGAAATCTGACATCAGAAACTTCGGTGACCACCAAGCTCCTCGGCGAAAACCTTCCTGCAGCACTTTTACTGCTTTTTTCTTTTTCCCTAGAGACATGTAAAATGCGATGGCCCAGGTGTGAGTCATATTTGGTTTTTCCGGAAATCGGTCGATCGCGTCCAAGGCAGTCTTTAGTCCTTTTTGGAGGGCGCCATCATTCAAGCAATCTATCATTTGGTTGTGCAAGTTACGAAGCTCGGCATCCTTGTTCTTATGATTTGGATTCTCAAGAATTCTAATTTTCCTACGTGTCCCGGGCAAAGGGTGACCTCCGCACGGAATTCTTTGCGATAGGAATATAGTATTTGGGGTTTGGATTTGGGACTAAGATTTCACTCCCCTACATAAAATTTAGCTGCGGGCAGAAAGGCTTCTGAAATAAGGAAACAAGCAAGCTAGCAGAGACGCTACGATGGCATAAGTCATGAATTGCCCGCGCACACCGTATTGATGCTTCGGTTTTCTTGGGCATATGTAAAGTGAGTTTGTGTAACCCTAATTAGGTCGAAAATCTTTTGAAGTGGTGACCTGTGCATGTGGGGAGGAGTAGATGTAGCTTGGACTTGTTTGAGGCGATTAAAGGCCGAAGAAGTGTGAGAGCCTTTACGCGCGAAGACGTTTCTGAAGGAGATGTTGAACGGTTAATTGACGCAGGTCGATGTGCGCCTTCAGCAGGCAATATCCAACCTTGGGAATTCATTGTTGTGCGAAAGCCGGCGACTAAACGCGGATTGGCCATTGCAGCGTTAAGTCAGACTTTCATTGAACGCGCACCCGTCGTAATAGTGGTTTGCGCCAACCAGCTCAGATCCGCGCGAGGATATGGAGAAAGAGGAGTTCATCTCTACTGCCTGCAAGATACAGCCGCGGCTACGCAGAATTTACTGCTGGCAGCGTGCGCCCTTGGACTTGCAGCATGCTGGGTCGGCGCCTTTAAAGAAGAAGAGGCCAGAAGAACGTTGAATCTTCCTGAGGGAGTGCGTCCTGTGGCAATTGTGCCTGTGGGGCATCCTGCTGAAGAGCCCATGACTCGCTCAAGAAGAGAGCTCAATGAGATAGTTCATCACGAAACATATCGCCGAAGAAAGTGATGGACGAGCTTAACCTGGCCCTTTTATAGCCTTAGCGGACCCTTGCTGCATATTACCTGTGATCCGCGTTTCACCAGATAGAGTGAGTTAGCTTCTCGTGTGTTGTTTCCTTTGTTCTTTGTGAGTAGTTCTCGGATGTCGATGTAGCTTTGGAGAAAGCGTAAGCCCTTATCGGTGGTTTTGTAGGTGTTTTTCTGAGGCTTTTTTACAGCCTCGAGAAGTTCTAAGTCCAGAAGGAGGGATAGATATTCGTTCAGCTGGGCGAAACTGAGATTCGCTCGGTACATGATCTGAGTTTTGAGAACGCCTTCTTTGGCGACCTCTAGGATTTCTGCCATGATGAAGAGGCGGTCTCGCCGTCTTCGCGAGCCCCCGAGGGGATCTTCAACCAACTCCAAATCCTCGCTAAAGTTTTTCTATAATATTCATCTATAACACAGAACTTCAGACCCTAAAAGGCGTGCTTCGGGCTAGCAAATATTCCAGAACATGGAATATTGCCTTATTGCTGAAGGAGATAGAAAGGTTGAGCAGGCAGTTACAGGTGCAACATCCAATCTTTGGAACTAGTTGGGATGGGTGCTGTGGCAGCTCTGGAAATCTATATAATGCGCCAATAGTGAGAAACACTGTGTGAATCCAGCAGAAGAAAATCTGCATCTTTGGAGCGCGCCGAGACGGTTTCTGCCGGATTGCTACGAATTTTGTAGCAGTTGCTACAGAATTTGTACGGGGCTAACGCGCCCCATCGAAATCTATGGGCTTTTCGCGCTACTAAATTGCTACGCGGGCTGCTGCGGTGCAAAGTACTGTACAACCCCTGTACAACGCACTGCTGTAAGGTAATATTTGTGTTGCGGGCAGCAGTTTTTTGAGTGTTGCATGGTTAAAAGGCTGGCTGTTTTATTTG
>Ga0209635_10000372_pt1 | contig 29998 bp, 25 predicted proteins | sample DeeMarSWOR230_32_FD_187463 | JGI IMG/M metagenome (GOLD analysis project Ga0209635, IMG submission 187463) | Marine sediment microbial communities from White Oak River estuary, North Carolina - WOR-2-30_32 (SPAdes) (version 2) | ecosystem: Environmental > Aquatic > Marine > Intertidal zone >...
TGGCTCAAGCTGGTTCAAAAATATTATTCTTATCGGTGGTGATACATTCCCTGGTTGGAGTATATATGAGGGTGAAGTAAAAAACAAAGTAACTAAACAGATAATGTCAGATTTTACACCAACTACCTTATGGACTTCTGATAATACATTCAATGCAAAAGCTTTAAATAAAGTATTAAATGAAGGTGCAGGATTTATTGATTACTCAGGTCATGGTTTTGAGATAGGAGCCAGTACTCATCCACCAGATTCTGATAAATGGATTGGTTATTATTTCTTTAATCTATTCTGGGCATTAAATCGCGAAAAACTACCAATTATTTTCTTTGATGCTTGTTTAACTTCAAAACTTGATTTCAACCTTTATGAATTTATTATGTACATACCACCATTTAATTTATTATCTAAACTAAACACAAAATCCTCAACTTCAGTTAACGTCCCAAAAACCTTAATATCATTATCATCAAGCTTTGACAGACTAGTACCTACTTTTTCATGGAATTGGGTGAAAAAGAAAAATGGTGGAGCTATTGCAACTATAGGTGCAACTAGGGAGGCCTATACATGGGTAGATTATAGTGGTGTACATGGTGGTGCTGGATATCTATCAATCAAGTTTTTTGGAGCTTATGCAACTTGTGAAACATTAGCGCAGATGCTAACAAAAGCACAGAATGATTATATTAACAATGTCTTTAAAGATTACTTCACTATAGAAGAATTTATTATAATAGGTGATCCTAGTTTAAAAGTAGGGGGTTACTAAAAGAATATTTATATTATTTTTAAATAAATGAAACTACCAATACTCCATAAATTTTTTAAAATTGTACGAATTAATAAATATATTTGTAATTTTAGATATTTTGTTCAAAAAATCGATATTTAATTTTTTTAATAAATAAACTAATTTATGTAGTGTATTAACGGGGTAAGGTATTAAAATTGAAATATAAAAATGAAAGATCTAAGAAATTTAATATTTATTGCTGTAATTATTCTGATGAACTAGGTTGGATCGAAAAAAGTATTGCAGAAGAAAATTTTGCATTTACCAATCAAATTATTTCAGTAAAAAATTTAGTTAAAAATAGTTCAAATATTGTTGTTTTTGATGATAAAGATGATATTTATTATTCAATAACTTTTACTCCCTACACAGTTTTGGGGAAGCCCATAGAAATCTCTACTCCTATCAAACCTGCATAAAGTTCCTCTTTCATAATGGACAAATATGGTTTTATCCATTGTGTATGAACCTCCCTAACAGGCTGATGGAGAGACTATAATATAGAAAATGAATAAAAGAACTAGAAATCTTAGTTGATGGAAACCATCAACGTATCAGAGATTGGTTATTATAGACGGGGAGTAAAACCAACCATTGTTCTAGTTGATGGACTTCCCCCAAATTTTCTATTGAGAATTTTTTCTAGTAAACGTATTATATTATTTGGAAACTCATAAAAAATTTTAGTAAATAATTACTAAAAAATTCCTTTAAATCTTTAACTAATTTAAATTATTTATTTTACAATCATAATTGAATTTAATAGGAATAATTTTTATATTAGATTTAACTATATAATATTTTGATATAATATATTATAATCATAAGGGGGTTAAATAATTAAAAATAAATCAATTATACTGAGTTTATTTATTGTATTTTTATTAATAGGTGTTATACCTAATATTAACGGAACACAAATTAAAATCAATAAAGAAGTTTTTATTAAAACATCTAATGATCTTCCTTATTCATCAACACCTGATTGGATTTCAAATAATCCACATTATAGTACAGGGGGAGAGCTTGCTGATTTTAATAACGATGGATGGCTTGACTTAGTTGTTTCTGATGGCAATGACATGTCAATGGGCAGGGTTAATGTTTTCTTAAATGACGGAAATGGTAACCTATCTAAAACAGCTAACTGGCAGTCAAGCGATCAAGGTTATTTTGGACATTTGGATGTTGCAGATGTTGATGGCGATGGTTGGCTTGATGTTGCAGTTTCTTATCTTGGAACCACAAGTATATATGGAATTGTTGCACGTGTTTATATGAATAATAACGGTGTTTTGTCATCATTACCTGAATGGGAAGCAAATCTAATAGGCAATTCTTTTTGTGTTGATTTTGGTGATATGAACAATGACGGGCGTCCAGATTTAGCCATTGCAACAGGAAATTCTTATTCTTCTCAGCAGTATCATAATTTAGTTTATCTTAATGTAGGAGGTACTTTGGAATCCTCTGTCAGTTGGCAGTCTTCTGACTCAAACACATATATGGGCACTCATTGGGTTGATGCTGATAATGATGGCTGGTTAGATCTAGCTTTTATCGGAGGACCAAATGCTGAAACACAGATATATCGTAATCTCGGTGGTACACTTGAAACAACTGCAAGCTGGCATACAACAGATAGTCTGAATCAATTTGGTATAATGCTTACATCAGGTGATATTAATTTCGATGGAGCAAAAGAACTTTTTGCAACCGATAATAATCAACTAGTTGGAGGAAGTGGCAGGTTTAAACAATATACTGGTTTATCCAGTGGTTTTTTTGAAACTACATACTCGTGGAACTACTATGAAGGTTATGGATCAGCTGTTGCTTTAGCTGATGTTAATTATGACAACAATCTTGATTTAGCAACAGGGGCTTGGTGGGATTATACACGTTTATTCATCAATGATGGAACCGGTTTACCATTAAATCCATCATGGTCATCAACAGGAGTTACCCCAAATATTCATGATAATGTTGTTGAAAAAATTGTTTTTGGTAATGTTGGTCCAATCTTTGATGAACATGCAATAAACGAAGTATTCACTCCAAGTGGAAATACTAGATTATTTTATCTTTCAAATAAGAATATCCAAAAAATAAACAGTGTAAAAGTTGATGGTGTTTATTTAGATTTTTCAGAGTACACCTACAGTAGAGAACATGCCTGGGTAACAATAAATACGATTCCAAGTTCTTCTGTTGAAATAAATTATAATTTTTCTCAATCTCTTGATATGGTTGTAACAAATTGGGATCCAGATACTGGTAATTATTTATATTACAACAAAATAAATATTGTACTAAACCCTGATTTAGAATGCAACGGTGAACTTAGTTGGTCTAACATAGAACCAGGTGCAATAGTAGAAGGCAGCTTTGAGTTATCAAATGAAGGAGATGATTTTTCGTCACTAAATTGGGAAATTGAATCTTACCCTGACTGGGGAACCTGGACATTTGAACCTGATTCAGGAACTAACTTAACTCCAGAAGAAGGAACGATTATAATAAATGTTAGTGTTATTGCACCAGATGACCCAGGTGCGGAATTTACTGGAGAAATCAAATTAGTTAATACGGAAAATACTTCAGATTATGAAATAATATCTGTTTCACTTTCAACGCCTGTAAGTAAACAAAATATTCAGACGCCACTATTTTTACATTTTATGCAAATCAAGAAGATGATGATTAATATTAAAAAATAATAGTAAAACTTATAATTTGGATATTATTTGTAATTATAACAAATAGGGAAAAAAATGAAAAAATATCTTAAAATAACTTGTATAGCTGTCTTAATTTTTTCAATTTTATTAAGCGGCTGTACGCAAGAAAATAATAATATTAATAATATCATTAATAATAAAGTTCCTAATGAGATTGAACTTGTTTATCATAATATTACAAAAGATCCAGGAAATAATTTAGAAGTTATTGGAGCAATAAGAAAAATTGGTAACGCATCTATTGATCATGCTATTGTAGGAGTTTATTTTTATAATAAGGAAAATGAAGTAATTTATTATGGCAACTATTCCATTTATAGTTTTGTAAAAGGTTATGATTATGACTTCTTTGTGCAGTTAAGCTCAACTTATCCTAATTATGAAAAATACGACCATTATTCTATTGAATTGGATTATGTTTAAAAGCGTTATTTGATATTTTTATTATTAATTTTTAAAAAAATTGTTATACATAATATTGTATATTTTATTAAAAAATAATTATATATTTAAACAAAGCCTCTAACACAAAAAATAGGCTGGGAATCGCTGTTATTTTTATTATGTAAAATTTTTTCATCATAATTATTCAAATATTTAATATCGTCTATCGAAATTCCGATTAAATTTGAATTTAATTTTTCAAAATTTTTTCTTTTTTCTAAGGATAACAAATCATTTATTCTTTTTTTAACTAAAAATACCTTAACAATGTCTTCAATTTCAACAGCGTCTTTATACTCATTTACAACCCCCGCAATTTTCAATTTAATCACTAATTTAACAATTGTTAATCAACATTAATAATCCTTTCGTTTATCAGTTTCTATAAATAAATTTAAAATTATTTTTTTAGAAATCTTTAGTAAAAAATTTTATGTTTATAAATTTCATGTAATAAATAAAAATTTTTTATTCAATTATAAAACAATGTCATTTATTATCCACCAGCATTCCCACCGCCATTAAAAATCCTCTCGCTCTTTCTGCATATTTGTAATTATTCACTTTTTCCCAGAATTTTTTTGAATGATTAGGATATAATATATGCGCAAGTTCATGGATTATTACATAATCTTGTACCCATTGCGGCATTTCGGTTAGACGATCAGAAATTCTTATTGATTTTTTCCTAATTGCACAGCTTCCGAATTTAGATTTTTGGTTTGAAACAAATTTAATAGAAAAGTCTAATTTTCCATTGAAATATTTTTTATTTAATATTTCAGCCCGCTTAAACAATTGGCTATCATTACTCAATTTCTTTTTATTTTTAACGCGTTCACCCCATTTTATCATCTTATCTATCCATTTTTTTTCATCAGAATCATTCATTCCTTCTGGTAAATATATGAAAAGTTTATCTTTGACAAATTTTGCTTCAACTGTACTTTTTCTTTGTTTACTACGTTTTATTTCAATACTATTCATAATTATTAGATACAATATTTTTTTATTTAAATTTTTATTTTATAGAAAATTGGATATAAAATTTAAATCAATATTAAAAAATAGATATATAAGTAAATTATTTTTAAAAATTAATGGCATTAATTATTATAAAAAATTAAAATAATATATTTTAGAAATATTTATATCTAAGTAATATATTATAATTGTAGTAAAAGGGAGGTAAATATGGAGAAAAAAATAATATGTATTTTAGTAAGTATGCTGATGTGCGCTACTGTTTTTTCAGTAACAGGGACAAAACAATTAAATGTAGAAAATGAAGAAGTTATAACAAATGCAATAGAGACTTCATTTTGTAGCATGTATCAAGATTGGCTACACTACGATGATGGTACTTGTGAGAACGCTCTTGGTTTAACCGCAGGAGGAGTATTACATGAAGTAATAAAGTTAACACCAGATGAATTGGGCAGTTATCCTAACCATTGGTTCACAAATATTAAAGTAATGCATGGTTGGCCATCTGGTACACCACAACCTGCACACGATTACGTTGTTTGGATGTTTACAGGCACTAACCATCCAACTGATCCAATGACTGAGGCTACAATTGTTGCTACAGGAACATGCGATCCAGTAAACGATTGGGTTGAAGTAGACATTGATGACTATGATTTTAGTCCAACCGACACTGTTTGGGTTGGAGTAGGATGGACTCACAATGCTGGTGAATTCCCATGCGGTTTTGATACAGGTACTAGTGTTCCTGAAAAAAGTGGTTGGCTTTGTTATGGAGGAACTACATGGAATCAACTCCATCTTATTGGTTATCCTGGAGCATGGAATCTTTGGGTTCAAGTAGAGCCAGCTAATCTGCCCCCATTAACACCAGATGCACCAGATGGTCCTGATAATGGAATTACTGATGTAGAATACCCATTTGAAGCTACTACAACAGATCCTGAAGGTGACCCAATAGAATACTGGTTTGAATGGGGTGATGGAGAAAACAGCGGTTGGGTTTCACCTGGAATTGCTCAACACGCATGGACAACAGCAGGAACATTTGAAGTAACAGTAAAAGCAAGAGATAGTTGGGGTGGAGAAAGTGATTTTTCGCCAGCTCATCTAATAACAATTGTAGCAGGACCAGTATTAGAAATTCAAACAATTAGAGGTGGGCTATTCAGAGTTAAAACTATTGTTAAAAACGTTGGTGCAACAACTGCAACAAATGTTGACTACACAATATCTCTTGATGGTGGAACCTGGATAAACTTGGAAAGTACAGGTACTATACCAAGTATACCAGCAGGTGAAGGCAAGGAAATAAAATCAAAATTACTGATTGGATTTGGAGAATTCTATGTAACAGTAACAGCAACAGTACCTGAGATGAGTGATACAAGGACCCAACATGGAAAAATGCTTTTTATCTATGCTAAAGTAAACCCTGGCGGAGGATAAAAAATACTCCTCTCTCTTTTTTTATTTTTTTTAAAGAAAAATAAATAAAAAAATTAATTATTGTTTTTACAGGACGCGATATTAATTAAAAGGATAAAAGATTTTGTCCCTATCTAAGTATAAAACCAAATATTCAACAATAAGAAAAATTAAAATCCAAAAAAGATTGCAACTGAAAATATCTAAACAAGTAATTATTCATAAAATAATTGTTTATTTTATGACTATTTTATTCTTTATTAATATGAAATCATTTAATTGAGAATAAATTAAGAATAATATTTCATTTTGACATTTTAACGCGATGGATATATAAAGCATTAAAATAAGATATTTAAATGCTATGATATAACATAGCATAAATAAATAGGTGGATGAAAAAATGAATGAGAGATATGAAAATCTATTGATCTTAAATCCTCGTTTCTTCATAGGTTCTCTTACTACCATTTTTGTGTTATTGCTAGCAACTAGTTTCTTTATTTTTTAATTTTCCCCTTTTTAATTTTATTGTTAATCATAAATAAAAGTTGTATAAAATAGTTAATAATAACATGATGTTACAAATAATATTTTTAACCAAAACGATTATAAATAAATAATTGATAGGTTTAAGGGGCGGAGGTGAAAAAATTTGCTAAAAATTAGGAAAAAAATAAAGTTATTAGAATCAATTATAGTAGTTTTTGTTATCTTAATCCTGGTTATTCCTAGCTCAACTATAATTGCTAGAAGTACTCAAAAAACAATTGAAAAAAATAAGACTCTATCCATATGGATGAATGATGTAGAAGGAAAGGATTATTCGATTCAAAAAGAGATATCAGAAAAAAAATTCAATCAAATGAATGTCTTATTAACAGACTTTTTAACTTATGCAAATTCAACCTTGCAGGATAACAGTCCTGGTGGAAAAAATATTACTGGTATTGAATGGGATGAAATTGAAAAAGGAATTATGAAAATTATTGATATCATCAAAGTTGTTGTAGGAGACGAATTTCCATATGAAACTACAAAAACTTATATCATGTCAATAATAAATCTATTCCGTGGCCCCATATACCTAATACGACAACCATTGCTAAGTATAGGTCTTGGCGTTACTTGGATACCATTTTATGACTATGAAACATTTCTAGGTAAAATGATTAGACCTGTGTTTGTCAGACATCTTATTGGTTTCTCAGTAACAGCTCGTCTAAATCCATTTCAACTTGGTTTTCCATATTGGTACTTTGGTCTTCAAAGAGTAAGAACATTTTTATTTAAGGGATTACTAATCAATTTTGCCGATCTTGGTTTTAAAAGATTGTTAGGACCACAAATACTGATTGGATTTGGTGCTTTTACAGGATTAATTCATTAGGAAAAAAACCAAAGTTTAATTCTAATGCTTAGAAATACAGATAAAACTTACTCTTAATATATAACAAATTGATAATAGTTCTTAAACTAACTGTTTATTTTTTAAAAAAACATTTAGTATAATTATAATTTGCATTCTTTTAAAAAAATTTAAATTATAGTTCTCTATAATAATATAATAAATTTAATGTTTGGAGTGTTAACAAAAATGAAACAGATGTTTCATAAAATTAAGATGAATCTACTTTTAAAAAGTACCAATACTAATAGTATATTATTTCATATTGCTGGGATTATATGCATAATTTGGTTTTTAATTAGAGTTCTTCCAAAACCAGATCGAATTAGATATCCTTGTCAACAAATGTCACTAATGGTTGCATCAGGGTATATTACATTTTGGGTTGTTCTTTGGAGCGCTATATTTTATGGACTGAGTGCCTGGATGAAAAAAGTAAAATTTAATATCTCAAAATTTTCTCCTATTATTGTTATTAGTTTTGTTTTAATATTTTCTATTTCAAGTAATGTTTTTGCAGATATCAATAATGATGAAGAAAAACCGGTAATTTGGGATCCAATTCCTAAGGAACCAATTGGTACTCCTTTAGGTGCGAGTCCTGGACGTGTGGTATGGGTATGGAACCCAGATGCCACAGAAAAAGAACTTACAGGATATTGGTGGAATATGCAGAACAATAATCAAACCGTACTTGATCAAATGTTTTCAAATGGATTACAATCATTATCAAGTTTTGAGGATGATTTTTCATCTTGGGATTACCTTTTCAGATATTTTAACCAAGTTCATGGATATGGAAATATTGGTTATCAACCTGGAGAAAAGATTGCGATAAAGGTCAATTTGAACAACTGTGGTTCTTATACAGGTGAAGATAACGATCGAGATGCCAGCCCATATGTTATTAAATCATTACTTCGGCAATTAGTTAATATAGTTGGTGTAAATCAACAGGATATTACCATTTATGATGCAACACGGAATATAGGAAACTGGTTCTATAATCCGGTTTACTATGAAGAATATCCAGCTGATCCTTTGGTTCCAGAATTTCCAGGAGTACACTTTGCTGATTGTGATGGTAGTGCCACCGGACGTGAAGTAGTAATAGCAAGCTCCGAGCGGGTTTATTTTGCAGCTGGAAGTTGTGCATATAGGACACTTCCTACTGTTGTTACAGAAGCAAAATATTTAATCAATATGCCTCTACTTAAGAGGCATCCAATAGAATATGGGGTAACATTATCAGGAAAGAACTTGTTTGGCACCTGGGTAGAATCTGTTGAACCGATTCATCCATATCTTTATTCTTCTTTTGTTTTAGGAAATCCTGCACCACAAACAGATCTTTTAGCACATGAGGATATCGGTGGGAAAACTATTTTGTATATTGGAGATGGAACATTTGCAACAAAGGTGGATCATAGAACTATTGCTAAATTTCAAATGTACCCTTTTAACGATGACTGGACAAACAGTCTTTACTTTTCGCAAGACCCAGTTGCTATAGACTCTGTTATGTATGATTTTCTTCTGGCAGAAGGTACCAATCCAACTGAAGGATCGCAAAACTATTTACATCAATCTGCAGAACCTAATCCAAATACATATGACCCTGAGAACGATGGGGTTTATTTATCAGATAGCCTTGGCGTCCATGAACATTGGGATACAACTGAAAATATTTTTTCATCTGATAGATATTCAGGAGTCCAAAATAACGGAATTGATTATGTTGCTTTTCATGGAGAAGAATTTGATGTAGATGCTTATGGACCATATTATAGTATAATAAACAAACAAGTTCAATTTACAGGTTCAGCTAATAATGGAATCGAGCCTTATGAATGGTTTTGGGACTTTGGTGATGGAAATACATCAACAGAACAAAATCCAATACATACTTACCTTGTTTCTAGTAACTATACAGTTACTTTAACGGTTACTGACGCATCAGACAACATATCAGCAGATACAACTTGGGCTAAGATAAAAGAATCAAACACCCTCCCAAATCAACCCACTATATCAGGTTCAGAACAAGGAAAACCAGGGGTAACCTATTCTTACAAATTTGTTACAACAGATCAAGATAATGATGAATGGCTTAATTATTACATAGATTGGGGTGACAATAACAACAGTGGCTGGATTGGCCCTTATGCATCAGGTGAAGAAATTACCAAATCTCATACCTGGTCTGAATCTGGAACCTACACTATAAAATGTAAAGCCAAAGACAATTATGATGAGGAGGGGGCATGGGGCTCATTATCTGTATCTATACCACGTAGTAAAAATTCAATAAACTTGGTTTTTTATAGATTTTTAGAGAGGTTTCCAAATTTATTCCCAATAATACAAGAGTTGCTACAAGGATTAAAAGTACAAAAATAAGGCTGAAAAACCTCTAAAGTTCTACATAACTATTTTATAACCAATAGATGTTTCCTGGCAACTATTATTAAAATGTTCAAAATATGTTAAAAAAAATTTAAATAATAAAAAAAATTGTTGATATTGAATCAGGTGAATATATGAAATTCTGTCCAAAATGTGGATCAACAAATATTGATTGGTTAATACCACATGATCGGCAGAAATGGCAATGCAAAAATTGTGGTTATATAGGTGCTTTTATTGTAGATGATGGTAAAATAGCTGATAAGATACGTGAGGAATACAATAAAAAAAAGAATACTGATAAATAATTAGTTATTATTTAAAACAAAATTTAGGCAATATTTTATAAGGAGAGGAAGGGCTATGGTAGCTATTGAGGTAAAAAATTTAGTAAAAAAGTATGGTACAATTGATGCTGTTAAAGGAGCGTCTTTTTCAGTCAATAATGGTGAAATTTTTGGTTTAATAGGACCTAATGGTGCTGGTAAAACAACTGTTTTAAGGATTATATCAACGATTTTACATATTACCTCAGGATCTATAAGGGTGCTTAATTATGATTTATCAAAAAATCCTGACGAGATACGTAAAGTGATTAGTTATTTACCAGAAGATGCTGGTGCTTATAAAAACCTTAAAGGAAAAGAATATCTTGAGTTTATAGCTAGATTTTTTGAAGATGGTAAAAAAACACGTAAGATGGTTGAAAAAGGTATAACAATAGCGGATCTTGGCGACAGAATAAATGATCGTGTTGATACATATAGTAAAGGTATGATGCGAAGGTTGCTTGTTGCTAGAGCACTTATGATAGATCCAAAATTAGCTATTTTGGATGAACCAACTTCAGGTCTTGATGTTATTAATGCTCAGGAGATTAGAAAAATAATTAAAAACACTGCAGAAAAAGGTACAACAATTTTACTTTCTTCTCATAATATGCTAGAAGTTGAATTATTATGTGACAGAATAGCTTTGATTGCAGAAGGAAAAATAGTTGAAACAGGTAGACCAAAGGATTTAATGGAAAAATATAACGCAAGAAACATAGAAGAGGTTTTCACACGGGTGGTTAAATGAGCGCAATTGGTAATATTATAAAGAAAGAGCTTAAAGAACTACTTACACCTGCAACTTTCATACCGATAATAATAATAGCAGCTATTTATGGCTCTATGGGAGGTAGTATTCAAGAGATACAAAAAGGAGCAGCCGAACCACCAATAATCGGAGTAATTAATGAAGACAACAGTTCTCTTTCAAATGCAGTAAACAATGTGCTTGAGACAAATGCTAAAGTTGTTTTTAATTCAACATCCTCAGACGATATAGAATCAGGACTTAAAACTCTCAATGAAAAACAAGGTATTGCACTTATAATTATTGATAAAAATTTTACTTCAAAAATCATTAATGGGAAACAAGGGAATATAGATGTATACTGGATCATGAAAGGTGCGGGGATATTGGATTCAATATCATCAAGCGGTGTAGAATTCTTACTCGCAGTCATTAATACGAATATTTCTGAACAGTTGATAAAAAGCAATACATCAACAAATGCAAGTGTTATTCTAACGCCAACACAAAAGATTGAAACTACTTATTTTAAAGGTAAAGAATTCAAAGGTCTTTCACCTAACACTATTGTGAGTATGCTTTCTTCTCAGTCAATATTAATTCCTATAATAATGATGATGATAATAATCATGGCTGGTGGAATAGTAATTACCTCTATGGCACTTGAAAAAGAAAACAAAACATTAGAAACCTTGCTTACCTTGCCTGTAAAACGTACAAGTATTGTTTCAGGAAAAATAATTGCTAGTGCAATCATTGGTCTTTTGCTTGCATTAATATATATGATTGGAATGAGCTATTATTTGCAAGGAGTTTCACAAGGAAGTTCAATCCTTGGTAAATATAATTTGATACTTAACACTCAAGATTTCATAATAATTGGAATCTCTCTTTTTATGACTTTGATTGCAGCTCTTGCTTTATGTATGCTCCTTGGTACTTTTGCTAAAAATTATAAAAGTGCCCAAACTCTTACTTTTCCAATAACGATGCTTGCACTTATTCCAATGTTTATCACATTGTTTATGGATTTTGATACTCTTCCACTTGCTGGAAAAGTGTTGGTTTTTGCTATTCCATTTTCTCATCCGATGATGGCATCCAGAGCACTTATTTTTGGAGACTATACTTTTGTTATAAGCGGAATTATATATGTTACAATATTTGCAATTGTAACCATAAATATAGTTGTTTGGATATTTAAGACAGATAGGATATTAACTGGCAGTACAAGAAGAAAAAGAAAAGGACGTAAATCTATAACAAATATGTTTAAACTCAGAAGATTTTGATAGAATTTATTATGGGTTGTTTAACAACCCTCCTTTTTTATATATTCCAAGCTGAGAATTAGAAAATGCTTTAGAGTAAAAGACCTTATTCTGTGTTTTATCAAATATTTTTCCAGTTAAAAAATCTACAGATAATATATCACCTTGACGTATCTCATTTGTTATATTATCTGCAACTAGTATCGGCATAGCACTGTTGATTGCATTACGCTCATATATTGAACCAAAAGACTCTGCAATTATTACACTAATTCCCAATGATTTAAAACAATCCACTGCTTGTTGTCTAGAACTACCTGCTCCAAAGTTTTTACCCGCAATTACAATATCTCCTTTTTTTGCTTCTTTTGCAAATTTTTCATAACCTTGTAGATTATCAAAAGTATATTGGCCCATGTCAGCTATGCTAGTAATCGAAAGATATCTATTGTGATAAATCATATCTGTATCAATATTATCTTTTTTAATTACCCATGCACAACCTTCAACTTTTAACAGTGGTTCTTTTTTTTGTTTAGGTTTAAATTCAATTTTAGATATCTTTGGAATATCAACATTTTTAGGTTCATCAGGTATTTTATCTTTTGTTGTAATAAAACCTGAAACAAGTGACGCAGCAACTGTTTCCGGACTAGCTAAATAAATATCACCTTTTCCTTGTTTTCCAACATAATTACGATTACCAGATGATACTGCTATTTCACCTGCACCTGTCTGACCTATTTGACCTGCGGCACATCCAGCACAGCCAGCAGAACCGACAAGTGCTCCTGACTCTTTAAAAATATTAATTAAACCTTCATTAAGACAATTTTTCCAGATTTCGTCAGTGGTTGGAACAATTTTTAGAATTCTACCTGGTGCAATTTTTCTATCCTTTAAAATTTTTGCAGCTGCTCTCATATCCTCCATCCTACCATTTGTACAAGAACCAATAAAACCTGAATCAACATTTATACCAGAAACTTCATTTACATTAACAGTATCTTCAGGATGACCAGGTTTTGCAATCATTGGTTCTAAACCTTGGATATTAATTTCTATTGTTTTTCCATAATCTGCATCAGAATCAGCCTTTACTTTATCATTTGGAAATAAAATAATAAGACCTCCCATTTCTGTGGCCATTGAAGAAATTGTAATTCTTCCATCAAGGGATAGATTATCAATATAATCGCCATAAATCTCTGCAGCAAAACCAAGAAGTCCATTTGCACCAAAAACTTGAAGCATTTTTAAAACAACATCTTTTGGTGAAGCAAGTCTAGACGGCAGACCTTTTAGAATGATTTTTATTGTTGGTGGAACCTTAAACCATATTTTACCAAAAGCAAAGGCATGTGCAATATCCAAATCTCCCATACCCTGACCAAAAGCACCAATTGCACCTAAAATATTAGCATGAGAATCAGTTGAAATAATGGTTCCACCGGGCTTTGCTAATCCTTCATCAATAACAATATGGGTTCCTATGCCTGAGTTAATATCAAAAACTTTTATGTTATTTTTTCTTGCAAAAATTCTGCAAATATGCTGATTTGCAGCGTATTTTTGGTCACAACCGCCAGGATTACAATCAAATGTAAAAAAAGTCTTTTTTGAATCATAAATAGAAAGATTGTTTTCCTGCAGATTTTTTACAACATTAGCTCCACCAAAATCACGTGCGACCCGAACGTCAATTTCAATATCAATATTATCTCCAACATTTGCTTCCTGATTGGAATGATTTTCAAAAATCTTTTGAATTATTGTTTTACCCATATAAACACCTCCATATTATGGAAGGTCTCTTTCATCATGACCACTATACTCATATTCACAAGAAAAAATCTCACGCATCGGCTTTTGCTCTGTTTGTTCTTCATAAACTTGAGCAACAAGACCAGCAACTCGTCCAAGTAAAAAAAATGCTTTTCCAAGACGCCAGTCAAAATCCATATCAGAGGATACTGCAGCTATTGCACCATCAACGTTAATAGGAAGTTTTTTTCCTGTTTGAATTTCTAGCTCTTTTTCTATTGCTTTTGATAAAGCTATATGATCTTTTGAGATTTTTAGTTCTTCTGCAAGTAAATAAAGCCTTTTTGTTCTTGGATCAGATGTATGTATACGATGACCAAAACCAGGTATTCTTTTCTTTTTTTCAATACTTTCTTTTACAAGAGTTTTTGCAATTTCTTCAACTGATTTTTTTTCTTCTTTCACGCGGGTAATTCCTAATTGAAGGAATTTTGCACCTTTTTCTATTGCTCCACCATGAGCATCACCAATAGATAATATACCTGCAGCAACTGCAGTTGGTAAAGGCACACCTCCTGAAGCAACTATCCTGGATGCCATAGATGAAGGTGGAGTGACACTATGATCTATACATGATGTTAAAATAGCGTCCATCATCTTACCATGTTCTTTTGAAGGAAGTTCTCCTTTTAAAATAAGATAAACAACACTAGGATATGGGATATTGCCAATTAAATCCTCTTGTCTATAACCTCTTGTAACCAAATGATTTGGTTCAACCTTAGTTATTTTGGTATACCATTTCATAATTTTTTACCTCTTAACCTTTCTTATAATATCTAATAATGTTCCATCAAACCATTTTGTAAGACCTACGATATCATCTGTGAATTCTAACTCTTGAGGACCACCAGTTTCATTATAAGCTAAATCTTTTAATTCTTCTATTTTAACAAGATTAATTTTATCTTTTACTTTTTCAATTAAATTTTTTCTTTTAGGATTTATCGCTATACCTTGATTAGTGACAATTGCATCTATCACATCTCCTGGCGTTGAAATAGTGGTTACTTTTTCTCTGACAATTGGATTAGTTTTTCTATAAACTGGACAAGTAATTATTGTAAGTTTTGCAGCAGCAGCTGTGTCTTGATGCCCACCTATACCATGTAGTAATCTACCATCACTATGTGTATTAACATTAACATTGAAATTTATATCAACTTCAGTTCCACCAAGAACAACTGTATCTAATCCATCGATTGTTCGACCTTTTGAAGTTGGATCAGCATAATGGCCAATATCTGCAGGTAATCCAAGATCTTTTTGAATAAATTTTACCGAATAATCATCAAAAACTTGGGAGTAATAAATATTTTTGACTCTGCCTGCTTCATAAATATCTAATATTAATTTTGTTAGACCGCCTGTTGCACAGGAGGCAACAACGTTTTTTTCTTCAAGTCTTTCACCTAAAAATTTCATTGCAGCAAGAGATATACCACCAGCACCTGATTGAAAAACCATACCATCTTTTATTAAACCGGCTGCATCCATGAGTTCAACACAATCGCGAGCTATTTGCAATTTATCTGGTTCTTCTGTTATTTTCGTTGTGCCTGACATAATATTTTTTGGATCCCCTATACAGTCTACCTTTGCAACATAATCTACATATCTTTCCTGTATTTCCTGATATTTGCACGGATAATCAACAACATTATCTGTTACAACAATTACATAGTCAGCATACATTGCATCTATTTGAGAATAAGATATTGGACCAAATGCACTGTTACCAATTATTCCTGTACAGTTACCCCGTTCATCAGCAGCTGAAGCTGCAATTATTGCAATATTTGGATGCAATTCACCAGTTTTTATAGCAGCCCAACGGCCTCCATGCGAACGTAAAATAACAGGATAAGGTAATGGGTTTTTAGAAACAAAATCGCCAACAGCACCATTTAAACTACCTTCAATTCTATTAATAACCCCATCTTTTATATAATCAATAACTGGATTATGCACATCAAACATTGCAGTTTGAGCTACTCGAATATTTTTAATGCCAAGATTTTTAATTGCTTCAAGAGTTAAGTTTACTACATTATCACCATTACGAAGCTGATGATGAAAAGAAAGAGTATCACCGTTTTTAATATCGCACTTTTTAAGAGCTTCAATTAAACTGATGACTTTTGAAAAGTAACTATATTTTTTTGCACCAGAAAATGGTTTTAAAACCATACCACGAATTTGAGTTTCCTTTGACTTAATAGAAATATTATTTGATTTCATATTTTACACCAATGATTTTTTGATTTCGAAATCTATAAAATCACAGTGGTTAACAATTATTGCTTCAGGGCTTCTTTTTAGTTGATCTCCCTCATGAGAATGGGCGTAAATAATAAAAATAACTTCATCTGGTAAACCTAGTTCTCTTGCAAGTAATGCACCAGAAACAGGATGTCTGAATTTTTTACCTAGCTCACTTTTTATATATTTATTATTGACATATTCATATTCCAATAACTTTCCAACATCATGAAGAAGGGCACCAGCAATTAAATAATCTTGATTTAGTTTTTCTTCTCTAATATCTAAAATACTTTTTGCAAGTTTGGTAATTCTTTTTGTATGATCAATTAATTTACCTGAATTTTCAAATAAAAGTGTAAAAGGAACGTCATTCAAAGATATCCATTTCCCTCTATCTGATGCTTCTTTCCAGACGTTTACAACTTTTTCTTTTAAATCCTTGTTTTCAATTAGTTGTAATTCTTTTAAAAATATTAATTCTATCTCTTTTTTTTCTACCATAATCTACCCTCAAGGATAGTTTTTTCTGTAATCTATATCTCTATTATTAACATTCTCATCCTGAGTCAGCTATATAATTAATACATATTTTATTTGGGAAAAAAGTTTATTTCGTTGTATAAATTTACATATTGATTTTAAATCTTAAGATGTATTGTGGTTCTAATTTAAGGAAAAAAGTTAATTAATTTTTATATAATTTATTTATTCAAATTAAAAATAAAATTTATAAGAAAAGGTGTTTAAGCTAAACCTGCAAGCTGTTTTATTCTATTGCTTACTATGAATATTTCCATAACAGTTTTCATTTCATCAAATTCTTGTTGGGTTGTTACTTGGCTGACGATTTTCATTTTTTTCACCACCTTTTCTATGTTATACTCTGTTAATCATTATATTTAAATCTTTCTTGTAAATTTAGCAAAATGTTAAAAGTAAAATAACAGAAAACAACCTTATGGGAAGGAAGAAGAGGTGATTTAGAGGGGGTAATTGGATGGGTTGAATATAAAATTGGGCTTCATCCCTTCCCATTAGTTGCCATATGGAACAATAAAATAGGGATTTAAAGGTCTTTTTCGCAGATAAATAGGTACTTGCATATACACTTCATTTAACACCTATAAAATGGTGAAAATTACTAAATTAACAATATTCATCCCAACTTTTAACCTTCAAGTCTTCAAGATTTGTTGCATAAATAGATTCAAAAAATCTTTTGGCTAGTTGCAAGTTGGTAATTAAAGGAACATCAAAATCAACTGCTTTTCTTCTTATCAGATAATCATTATCAAGTTCTTCCCTCTCAATATTTTTAGGGATATTTACAACCAGATCTATTTTTCCATCAGCAATATAAGTAAGTGTATTTGGCTCCTTATTTTCTAAAGGCCAATATAAGACATCCGCTGCAATTCCATTTGTTTCCATAAAATCAGCTGTTCCTTTTGTAGCATAGAATTTAAAACCCATATTTTTTAACTTTCTAGTACTGTCCAAGAGTTCTGCTTTACTATAAATTGGTCCTGTTGAAAGCAAAATAGTTTTTTTAGGAATTTTAAAACCAACAGAAATAAGACTTTTAAGAAAAGCCTCGTTAAAATCATCACCTATACATGCAACTTCACCAGTAGAAGTCATCTCAACACCCAAAATAGGATCAGAACCCTTTAAACGTGTAAAAGAAAACTGTGGTGCTTTTAACCCAACATAATCCAAATCAAATGAAGATCTATCTACAGATGATAAACGTTTACCCATCATTATCTTTATAGCTAAATCAACAAAATTTATTTTAAAAACCTTAGAAACAAAAGGAAAACTTCTTGAAGCTCTTAAATTACATTCAATAACCTTAACTTCGTTATCTTTTGCAATAAACTGTATATTAAAAGGTCCTGTTATTTTTAAAGCTTTTACTATCTTCTTTGCAATAATTTTTATCCTTCGCATTGTCTCAAGATATGTTCTTTGAGGAGGTAAAACCATAGTTGCATCACCGGAATGAACACCAGCGTTTTCAACATGCTCAGAAATAGCGTAACAAAAAAGATTACCGTTATTTCCAACCGCATCAATCTCTATTTCTTTTGCACCAGTGATAAATTTGCTAATAACAACAGGATGCTCCTTACTAACCTCAGATGCTTTTTTAAGATACTCAACTAGTTCATTTTTACATAAAGCAATACTCATAGCAGCACCACTAAGTACGTAGCTTGGTCTTATCAAAACAGGATAACCAACTTTATCAGCAAACTCTTCAGCAGCATCTAAACTTGTTAACTCTTTCCAATCTGGTTGATCAATATCAAGCTTATCAAGTAGCTGAGAAAATTTGTGTCTATCCTCGGCCATATCAATAGAACTTGGTGAAGTACCGATAATATTTATACCGGCATTATGAATGGGGAGTGCTAAATTATTTGGAATTTGACCACCCATTGAGTTAATAACACCAAATGGATGCTCCTTTTCGCAGATATCTACTACACGCTCAAATGTAAGCTCATCAAAATACAGCTTATCACAGATATCATAATCTGTACTTACTGTCTCAGGATTACAATTTATCATAATTGTTTTATTCTTAATCTTCCTCAAAGTAGCCACTGCATTAACACAACACCAATCAAATTCCACAGATGAGCCAATTCTATATGCACCACCACCTAAAACAACAACCTGGTTTTTATCCTTAAATTCAAGATCATCTTTACAACCATTGTAAGTTAAATACAAATAGTTTGTTTTTGCAGGATACTCTGCAGAAAGCGTATCAATCTGTTTAACATATGGTAAAATTCCTAGTTTCTTTCTACGTTTTCTTACTTCTAATTCTCTACTATTTGTAAGTAATGCTATCTGTTGATCGGAAAAACCTTTTTGTTTAGCCTCTAAAAATAAAGAAAATGGTATTTTTTCAATTTTAAAATGTTTTAATTTTTTTTCAAGATCAACTATGTTTTTTATCTTATATAAAAACCATGGATCAACATTAGAAAGCTGATAAATTTTATCAATAGATAATCCTTTTTTTATCGCATCAACAATAGCAAACATGCGTTTATCTGTTGGTTCTTTAAGTTCTTTTTCAATATTATTAAAAACAAGATTGTTACAAACAACACCGTTCATACCAACGTCAAGCATTCGGATTGCTTTTTGCAATGCTTCTTCAAAGGTTCGTCCAATAGCCATTATTTCTCCAACAGATTTCATCTCTGAACCTATGCTAAGACTTACTTTCCTAAATTTTTGTAAATCCCATCTTGGATACTTTACAACAATATAATCAAGTGCTGGTTCAAAACAAGCAGATGTAACACCAGTTATCATATTCTTTACTTCAGTCAAACTATAACCTAAAGCAAGCTTAGTTGCAACAAAAGCAAGTGGATAACCTGTTGCTTTTGAGGCTAAAGCAGAACTTCTACTTAATCTGGCATTTACCTCAATTATACGATAATCATCTGATTTAGGATCAAGTGCAAATTGAATATTACATTCGCCGATAATACCAAGTTTTCTTATGACTTTAATAGAAAGAGCTCTTAGTTTAAAGTTCTCAGATGATGTTAAAGTCTGAACTGGTGCAACAACAATGCTTTCACCAGTATGAATGCCCATTGGATCTACATTCTCCATTGAACAAACCACAATACAGTTATTATAAAAGTCGCGAACAACCTCGTACTCAAGTTCTTTCCACCCTCCAAAGTATTCCTCAATTAAAATTTGTTTAGTAAATGAAAAAGCCTTTTTTGTTAAATCAACTAATTGTGTTTTATTATAAGCAACACCTGAGCCTAATCCACCTAATGCATAGGCTATTCTACACATAACAGGATAATCAATTTCTTCCGCAGCATTAATTGCCTCCTCTATAGTATTTACAGCTATACTTTTAGGAATTTTAAGATTTATTTCACGAATTTTTTTTGCAAAAAGATCTCTGTCTTCTGTATCAAGAATGGACTGAATTGGAGTTCCTAGAACTTCCACATTATATTTTTTTAAAATACCTTTTTGATAAAGCTCCACACCAACATTTAAAGCCGTTTGACCTCCAAAACTAAGCAAAATTCCATCGGGTTTTTCCTTTTCAATTACTTTTTCAACAAAATATGTATCTATTGGTAAAAAATACAATTTATCAGCCAAATAATCAGATGTTTGAATCGTAGCAATATTTGGATTAATTAAAATAGTTTTTATTCCTTCTTCTTTTAATGCTTTTATTGATTGACTACCAGAATAATCAAATTCACCAGCTTGACCTATTCTTATTGCACCAGAGCCTAGTATAAGGACTTTTTTAACCTTTGTTTTTTTCCTTTTAATCATTTCATCGACCTAATAAACAGATCAAATAAAAATTCTGTATCATCTGGACCAGGAGATGCTTCAGGATGAAACTGAGTACCGAAAAACGGTTTTGAAAAATGTTTTATTCCCTCATTTGTTTCATCATTATTATTATAAAACCATTCACGCCAATCCTCAGATAAAGTGTCAGCATCAACAGCATAACCATGATTTTGAGATGTTATATAACATCTATTTGTTCCAACTTCAATGCATGGTTGATTATGGCTGCGATGGCCAAATTTTAATTTATAAGTGCTTGCACCACCAGCAAGTCCTAGAATCTGTGAACCGAGACAAATACCAAGAATAGGAATGTCTTTTAACATTGCTTTTTTTACATTTTCTATAGTTTCATTGCATTTTTTTGGGTCACCAGGACCATTTGAAATAATAATACCATCTGCTTTTTCATCTAAAAAATCATAATTCCATGGTACTCTAATAACAGTGAAGTTTCTTTTTAAAAAAGCACGTATTATATTGTTTTTTGTACCACAATCTATTAGAATTATTTTCTTTTTTCTTTTTTTGTAAACAACAGGTTTTTTAATACTTACTTCAGCAACTAGGTTTCTCTTATTTGGATCTTCAAAATTAATTTTTTCATTATCATAAAGAATTTTACCAAGCAATGATCCTTTTTTTCTTAATTTTTTAGTTAATTCCCTTGTATCAATACCAAATATTCCTGGTATGTTATTTTCCTTCATCCAATCGGATAATGATTTTTTAGCATTCCAATGAGAATAATTTTCTGAATAATCCGTTATTATTAAACCTTGAACTTGTATTTTTTCTGACTCGAAATACTTCAGCAGACCGTCTTCTTTTTCGTATCCAGGTATACCATAATTACCAATCAAAGGATATGTTAAAACTAATATTTGTCCTCTATAGGACGGATCTGTTAAACTCTCAGGGTATCCAACCATACCTGTGTTAAAAACAACTTCTCCATTCACAGTTTTTTTATATCCAAAAGCATGCCCCTGAAAAACAGAGCCATCTTCTAGAACAAGATTAGCATTTTGCGTCCCTAAATGCAAATTTTAAAACCTCATATTTTGAATAAATTTGTTCTTTATACTTTAAGCGAAAAAAATCGTTCAATTAATAAATGTTGTTAAAGGCCACGATGAACAATCTAAAGTTTTAAGGTTTGCGCTTCTTGAAAATATTCATCTTTTATGTATTTAGGTAATAGTTGTAAAGAAAATCTTAATAATATAAATATAAAGAATAATAAAATAAAAACCTAAAGTAAAGAGATATCTAATATGAGTATTAAACTGAAAAAGGTAGATGCAATACTAATTGTAGCTATGATAGTAATAGCTGGTATTGTTTTATTTCAAATAGGTATTCTACCTCAAAAAGAAAAAGTAAAAATTCCTGATATTCAATTTACTCAAGATGTTGAAAAAAGGACTTTAACAGTGAAATCCTTCTCAGAAGCAATATTATGGAGTGATATTGAAATAACAGGCACATGTGATAAATCAGACCTTGGTGATTATGTAACAAAAGGAGATAAAATTCAAGCTTGCAGTGGTAATATAGTAATAACCCATAAACCAACAGATTCTGAATTAGGTAGTTGGACTTTCCCGCCAGCACCTGAACTACCGTATTCTATTTTATTATCTAATGAAAAAGATGTTTCTCCACAGGATGAAGGTGTTCATTTTAAAACAATTATTAACACTAGGGAATGGTGGTATTTCACAGTTGTTTTTAGTAATGATTGTGAACTACCAGGGTGGGTTGCAACAATTGGTTTTTGTCATTTAGCTTGGGGTGATTTGAAATTAACACTAAAACCAGATTTAATTGTTGTAACATTACAAAGTCCAACTGGTGAAAAATATGGTGGAATGGTTAATAAAAAAAGAGGAGGGATACTAGGAATAATAGGATCATTAACACTAGATGCTAAAACCCCTGGTGTTGATATAAAATATGGTAAATCATGGGCAAAAGGTGAATCGCCACAATGGCATGTTCATGCTGAGGATGAAGATATTGATGAAGAAAATGAAATAGTAATAGATTTAGATTATTTCTCTCCATCAAATCCATTGTGGATTCACAGTAGCAGACTAATTGATAAAGGAAATGGAAAAATCGCTAATTACATATTTACTGGGTGCAAAGTTGAAGGAACAGTAAAAATAAACAACTTAGAATTCAAGGTAAAAGGAACCGGACATCATGAACACTCCTGGTCACCCGGATTTTTACAATTATCAATAAAAGGATGGGACTGGTGCTATATGGTACTAGATAATGGCTGGAGCATATTCTATAGTAACTACTATCTAACTAGACAGATATTTACCCCAGCAACTTCAAGAATCAATCCACTTGCAGTAATTGTTATAACAAATGACAAAGGGACGAAAATGACGAAACTTGAAAATGTTGATATTACATTTGAAAAATTTGATAAACTCTTTTTACTTTTAAAAATACCAACAGATTTAAGTATAAACGCAAGACCAAAAGTTCTTTCTCAACCACTTTTAAAAACATACAATATTAGACTTGATTTAGATTTAAAAGCTAAAAATACATACGAAAAAATGTGGAAATTCCCGACATATGTTGGAATGAAAGTTGGGCTTAACTCTATAACCGGTAAAATAACATGGTCCGATGACGGTGAACAAGAAGTAGAATTGAAAGGAACAGGATTTGTTTGGTTTATGAGAAGTTTTTAGGAATAAAAAAAAGTTTAACATTTTTAGTAGTTCTCTTAAAAATTTTCTAAATCATTTTTTATTTTATTATCTCAACATTGCTATTATCTGCATCAAGTATTATTGTATCTCCATCCATTATTTTATCAATATCTATTTGGTCCATACATGGAATTCCAGCAAGAATCACTCCTGTTGCAACTATTGTCTCTGTTTCTTTATTTATTATACCAGCTGGTGCTACTCCGTTTTTCTTCAAACCATAAATAACGTATGACCCAACAGTAGATCCTTTTCCACAAGGGAAAACAAGGATTTTATCCTTAATATTTTTTCCTTCAAGAGGATGACCTTTTTCAATCATTAAACCTGTTTTGATATCAAAACTACCGTAGAAGCCTATTGGTTCTTTTGAAACAATAGCTAAACCTTTTGCTTTTCCTGGAGATATCATTCTTCCTTTCATGTTTGCGCCTCTATTAACTTATTTATATTAGCAAAAACAACTTCTTGTTTGCAGAAACCTGGTAGGTAATTAGCTGCTTTACCTGAGTTAACACCTGTAACCTTATATCCCATTTCTTCAATGGGTGAAACAACCATACAGGTGTCAGCAACTATGCTGCCCCCTGCTTTTTCAATTATTTCAACAAATCCCATTCGCTCTGCTGCTTCTTTCATAACTCTCGATGTGCAAATCCAAAGTGGTTTTTTTAGTCTTTTACCTTTTAGTTTATCAGCAAGAATAGATATTTCACGTAAAGAAGCATGTGGACAACCTAAAATCACAATATCTGGATCTTTACCTGAATTTAATTTTTCATATACTTCTTTTAATTCCTTTATACCAACGTTTATTGTCTCTAAATTATCTTTTTTAACTAGGTCTGCTTCAGGAGTTAATCGTTCTACATGATAAAGAGCAACCGCACCAGATGCGGCCATGGCAGCACCTAATGCTTTCAACTGATCTGTATCTGCATCTTTTATACCTGTAAAATATGGTATTTTATTTTTAACTTGTTTACCAACAAAATAACCAAGAGCACCGAAATCCGAACTAAATTCTAAATCAACATCGACTTTTATTTTTACATGTGGATGCCTGTTTTCATCAAGGTGCAGATTGTAATTTGGTGTTTTACCACAGATTGCAGCAGCAAGGGCAGAAGGGCCTCCTTCCCTGTTTGTTCTTGCACCTATTACTGAATTGGAAAAAGAAACAGCTGAGCTTTCTGACCAAGCAATATGTTCTCTGAATCTTGGAAGATTACCAGCAAGATAAGGTGTACAAGTCGAAGTTACAATTATACCCATTTTTTTGAAAGCATCCATTATACGAAGTTGATTTTTAGCAAAAGTTTTTGAAAAACCTAGTTTCTCCCAGTTTTCTAGATCCATTCCTGCAGGGTTTAGAAAGGTAAGAACTTTTACCTTTGCTCCTTTTTCTGCTAAATCCTCTAAAAACTCTGTGCCAGGATTAGCAATGGATTTATAAGAAACACCAGCAACTTGAACAGAACCTACAGGAATCATTTTATCTGCTTTGTAAATCTCACCCAGTCGAACAAGAAGTCTAAACATCCTCTCCATTACTTCGCCTTGTTCACCATCAAGAATCTTTTCTTCTTCTTTTGTAAGATACATTTTTTCCCCCCAGACAAAATTTGGTTATATTATCTCGATATTTTATTGTTTTGCAAAATAATAGGTTTATAATCTAAAAATAATAAATTATTTTAAATTATTCAATAAACTACTACAGCTTTTACTCCATCAACCTTTCTTATCTTTGGTATAAGTATTCCAGGAACCTGTTTTTCTGTAACAATAAAAAGTCTTGGTTCTTCAGATAATTCAAAGTCGTCTACTATTGCCTGTCTAACACTAATTTTATTATCAGCAATAATTGTTGCTACATCTGCTAATATTCCTGGTGCACTTGGATCTTCTGGGATAATCTCAATTACACCCCAGTTCATCTGATGAGCAACATCCTTTAAATGACAAGTTGGTTTTAATCCTGAAAAAATTTTCTTCAAATCACTTTTCGCATTTATTGTTTTAATTGTATCAGTGATAATTCTTCTATCTAAATTAAAGGCTCTTGCTATCTTAGAATCAGAAAGTTCTATTTCTCCACAATATATTTTATTATTATTAACTTTTAAACCATATTCAAGAAGTTTTTTTGCAAGTTTTTTTCTTTTAGGATATCGATTGAAATATCTTGCTATCTTTTTCCACATACGATTTTTTTGTAATGCCTTAAAGATATTTATATATTGCACTTCATTGTAGAATATTAATACTTTAATGATTATATATTGTACAATAATGTACATTTTTTAACAATATTTATTAGATACTTTATTAATATCAATGTTGTGATAAAATGAGAAAAAATAGAAAAGAAACAAAAGAAAGACTATACAAATTAGGAAAAATAGTGGGACTAGAAGCAAGTGAAATAGACTATGCAAAAGTAACTATTAAGAGTAAAATATTTACATTAATAATGGTAGGCATTTTCTCATTAATAGGTTTATTTTCATCTAGATTAGATGCTGTGGGTCTATGGTATATTGCAGTAAGCATAAAGGACTTTGGTTTACTTAGCGGTTTTTTCTAAAAAAATTTCTACTAAAATTTTTAATTGGAATTCTAGTATGTTTAAATCTAAATATAAATTAACAAGTGTTGCTTGGGAGATAACCTTAGCATGCAATATGAAATGTATGCATTGTGGATCATCAGCAGGCAAATCAAGATTAAATGAGCTTACAAAAAAAGAAGCTTTAGATCTTTGTAATCAGTTTACTGAATTAAATGTAGAGATTGTCAATTTAACTGGGGGTGAACCAATTTTAAGGGGAGATTGGTTAGATATTGGTAAAAAAATAAAAGATTTAGGAATGGACCTAAGTCTTCTTTCAAATGGGCTTGCTTTAGATGAAAAAACTATTTCTTTAATTAGAAAATTGGAAGTTTATACAATGGGATTAAGTATAGATGGAGGAATACCAAAAACGCATGATACCATGCGTGGGATAAATGGTTCTTTTGAAAAATGTATATTAAGTTTAGAATTATTAAAAAAAGAAAATATACCAACTACAGTCATAACCACGGTTCATAAAGGAAATATAAGAGAATTAAATAGTATTAAAGAAAAAATTCTCGATCTTGCAAATGCATGGCAAATACAAATCGCTGCCCCAATTGGACGTTTTCCAAAAAATCTTATTTTATCAAAAGAGGAATATTATTCCCTGGCTCTTTACATAGCAGCTACACGTAAAAAATATCATAAAAAACTAGCTATCCTAGGAGCTCATAGTATTGGATATCATTCTCAAATACTTAGAAATACAATGTTAATACCTTTGTGGAAGGGTTGCCAAGCTGGAATCACAACCGTTGGTATTCAAAGTGACGGTGGAGTAAAAGGATGTTTATCACTCCCTGATAGTTTTATTGAAGGAAATATTCGGAAAAAAAATTTTATTGATATATGGAATGACCATAAATTTGCTTCTTATATTAGAGATTTTAAAAAAGAAAATTTAAAAAATAACTGTAAAGAGTGTAAATATGGAAAAAGTTGTAAAGGAGGTTGTAGCACTATGTCTATGGCATTAACAAATGAGCTACATTGTAACCCCTATTGCTTATATTTGTTAGAAAAGGAATTAATCACAGGTTGATTCATTTAGTTCAAATTAAATATTTTAATAGTACACTTTTAATATATACCTCTAGAGAAATAACATGAAACTAAAACAAACACCATATGACTTTATAGTAGAAGAGATACCAAACATTGATATTTTTAAAGAAAAAAAAGAGCATGCAATTTTTATACTTGAAAAACAAGAAATGGATACCTTTGAGGCTTTACGTCTAATATCTAATAATCTTTTAATTTCACTATTTGAAATAGGATATGCAGGGCTTAAAGATAAACATGGACTAACAAAACAATACATATCAATTCCAACAAAATATAATATAACAAGTAAAAAAATAGAAAAAATAAAATTAGAGTTCGTTGGGTATTACAATAAAAAAATAAAAATAGGAGATCTTAACGGCAATAGATTTACAATAACTGTTAGAAATATACAAAAAGGAGACACACCAGGAATTTATAGTAGAGCAAAAACAATATCAGAAATAGGTGTACCAAACTATTTTGATTCACAGAGATTTGGTAGTGTAATACACAAGGAGTTTATCGCAAGATACCTTATACAGAAAAACTACGAACAAGCAGTTAAAATATTTTTAACAAAATACCTAAAAACAGAACGTAAAAGAATAAAGGATGAAAAAAGAAAGATATTAGCAAGTTGGAATAACTTTGAAAAAATAGATATAAAAAATAATGTTTTCAAATCAGTAACAAACGAGTATAAAAAGAATAAGAACTGGCTTGAGGCATACAGAAAAATTCCTCCAAATCTTAGAGAATTGTTTTTAAATGCTTATCAAAGTTATTTATGGAACGAATGTTTAAAAGAAATATTTAAAAGAATTGTTGGAAAAGAAAGATTATATCATATTGATTACAACATTGGTTATTTAATTTTTTATAAAAAATTAATTGATACTGAAATAAAAAAGATACCAATTACTTTTCAAACAATAAGTCCATCTATGAAGTTTTCATCAGATTTTGAAGAAGAAATAATAAATTATGTTTTATCAATAGAAAATATTAATCTTGAAGATTTAGATATTGAAAAAGAAACAAGTAATTTTTTTAAAACACGAAAAAGAGAGGTAATTTTAAAACCACAAGAATTTACCATCTCAAATTTAGAACTTGATGAAATTAATGATAAGGGAAAGAAAAAAAGATACAAGATTATTTTGTCTTTTATTCTACCAAAGGGAAGTTATGCAACTATTATCACTAAACGACTTTTTGGTCATTAAGATTGCGTGATAAATTTTATAAGAGATTTGATCAAGAAAAAATCTGGTTTTTCACCTTTTAAAGACTGTAACCTTTGGAAAAATTGTAAAAGTAAAGAATTAGTTACTACTTTTGTTCTTGGAATTGTGACTTTTAATGTAGTCCAGCCACTCTCATATCCACCAATATCTCTGGCTTTAGCACTTATAGTATAAGTCCCTTTTTTTGTCCATGTATGATTTATATTTAGTACTTCACCAGAGTTATAAGGTCCTATCCAACCTGTATTGTCGCTGTCTCCCCAGAATACAAAAAAGTAAACATCGTGGCCATCTGGATCTGTTGCATTGATTTCATAGGTAATTGTTTCCCCAACTTTCCCATGATTTGGACCATTTATGGTTGGTGTATTAGGAGGAGTATTATCATTTACATTTACAATCAGTGGTTCTGACCAATCGCTCCTGGTTCCATAAGTATCTTTTGCTCTTGTTTTAATCATAAAGCTTCCTAAACCTCCCCATACTCGGGATTCAAGGACTGGCACCCCAGAATTATATGGACCTATCCATCCGCTGTTTGTTCCATCACCCCAATCAATATAATAGTAGATATCATCATTATCTGGATCTGTTGTAACAATAGTATAGGTACATTCTTCATTTATAACAACATTTTGAGGACCAGTGATTAATGGTATATTTGGGGGATTACTAGGAAAACCTGGTTCTGCAAGTTCTGCAAGAGTTGCAAGTATAAGTCGTATATTTTTTACTGCATAGGTTGCATTGATATGCTCAATAGTATCACCAGGTGAATGATAGTATGGTGTTTCAGTATATTCAAAATAAAACAATGCATCATACCCTACGTCCCAGAATGAATTATGGTCGCTACCCCAGGTAGAACCTCCATGATGCAGAGTCAGTTGGATATAATCAGAATATTCATTATTAATGTTAAGGGTGTATGTATAAAGCCACTCTGATGGGGTGTTTTCAAACACAATGAAATTATTCCCATCACTTGTTGTTATTGCATAACTTATCATATCACAGTTTAAAACACCAATAATATTCCATCCTTGTGCATATGCCTGCTGAGCATATATTTCACTTCCTAAAAGACCTTGTTCTTCCCCAGAGAATGCTACGAACTTAAGGGTATGGTTGAATTGGTATTGACTCATAATATAAGATGCTATCATAACAGCTACAGTTCCTGAGCCGTCATCATCAGCACCAGGACTGGATGTTACTGTATCGTAATGACCACAGATAATGTATATTTCATTACTTGATTCGTCAGTTCCATTGATAGTTGCTTCGACATTATCTGAAGTGTATCCACCATTGGACCA
>Ga0209635_10000373_pt1 | contig 29962 bp, 22 predicted proteins | sample DeeMarSWOR230_32_FD_187463 | JGI IMG/M metagenome (GOLD analysis project Ga0209635, IMG submission 187463) | Marine sediment microbial communities from White Oak River estuary, North Carolina - WOR-2-30_32 (SPAdes) (version 2) | ecosystem: Environmental > Aquatic > Marine > Intertidal zone >...
CCCAATTTTTATAAAATAAAAGCCAGCATCGACGAGGCGCTCAATATAGGATTGACCTGTAGTCGAAAGATGGGAAAGTTTCTTGTGAGAGGTCATATCCCGGCTGTGACGGAGCGCAAGGGAGCTCAGATCTGGAGAAGACGTCAGGGGAATAAGATTCCTTTTCATCCGTTCATTATTTGCATGCTTCAAGAGTCTCTCAACGATGGTTGAAACATCTGGCCTTTGCAGGGGTGGCTTTATTTCTTGATTTTGGCCAGGAAAAGAGTGCAGAGAGTAGGAAGGCCACAGCACGATGAATATGAAAAGGATAGGCTTTTTCATCAACAAAATGCCTTTTTTATTTCTCAAATTTATCATACCATATGAAGAGAAAAATGAAGAGGAGGCCTGTATGAAAAACAAAAAATTATTGTGCTGGATCACCGCCCTTAGTTTTATGTGTCTTTCTTTCTCATCCATTTCTATCGGACAGAGAGCCCGCGAAGAGCTTACCGATGAACAAAAAATCCTTCAAATCATGCATACCATCTCCAGTCATAAACTCTACGATTATGTCAAGGAGCTGGCTTCGGATAAATTTGAAGGCCGCCTCACTGGAACTGAGGCATACAATGCGAGTGCAGAGTGGGTAGCCTCTCACTTCGAAGAATGGAGTATTGTTCCTGCCGGGGATGATGGAACCTATCTTCAAGCCTTTCCCAATCCCTACACGTTGGTCTTTGAGGATTGCGAGGTTTCTCTTCATACTCCTTATAAAGAGAGCTCCATTAAAAAATATTATCGCTATTTCGATGAATTCATCCCCGGTAGCACCTCTGGCTCAGGCGAAGTGACAGCCGAAGTTGTTTATGTTGGCTATGGGATTACAGCACCCGAATTGGGATATGATGAGTATAAAGGAGTGGATGTGAAAGGGAAGATTGTGTTGATGGAGAGAGAAGTCCCCGTTTCTCCCAGAGAGAATCCCGAGGTGTTCAAAAAATGGCGGCCTTATTCCTTCCACCAGTACAAACTGGAAAATGCTGTGGCCCACGGCGTCAGAGGAATGATCTATAATTATGGACCGATCGGCAATCCAAATAATTCGTATGAGAAGGATTTCATCTATTCTCACGTGGGAGATGTTGTGGTCGCGGATATCTTTGCCGGAACCGGATATGAGCATGACAAAGTCGTGGAAAAAATCAAGGAGACACTCAAGCCTCATTCCTTTCATACTGGAAAGTCCGTCACCATTAGGAACACGACAGAACATCATCCAGAGGGAATCGGCACCAATGTCATCGGACTGCTGGAAGGCACGGATCCAGAACTCAAGGATGAGGTTATCATCCTCGGAGGCCATTTGGACCATCTTGGCCGATGCTATGAAATCATGCCCGGTGCCAATGACAATGCCTCTGCCATTAGCGTCCTTTTGGGCGTTGCAGAAGCCCTCACTAAGAGCCCTGTAAAATTGAGGCGTTCAGTGCTGTTCATTGGTTTTGGCGCGGAAGAACAGGCGGTTGTTGGCTCCAAATATTACACAGAACATCCTGTGTTTCCTCTTGCGAAAACAATAGGATTCATCAACATGGATGGCGTTGGTTGTGGAGACAAATTGAGTGCGTTAGCTGCCGAGAATTATCCAGAATTGTGGAGATTCATCGATAATGCCAATCAGAGATACATCCACCGCATCATCAGAACGAGTTATTTTGCCAATATTGCTAGACCCAGGCTGGATGCAGCCCGGTTCATGTGGAAGGGAGTTCCGACCGTTTCCTTTGGAGCTTTTGGCTCTACATCTTATTATCATGTACCTTTGGACAATATAGACACCATAACGCCTGAGATCCTTCAAGACCTGGCCCAGTTGATATTTTTGGCCGTGTTGGACATGGCCAACCAGGATTCTCTGGATTTTAGAAAATAGGAGGTTTCCGAGATGAGATTCCAAGTCCCAACAAAGATTTTCTTTGGGCCGGGAACAGTCGCTCAGGTCAAGGATATCGTTGAAGACGAGTTAAAAGCCGCAAATCTTTTTCTCGTAACAGATAAAGGAATCCAGGAATGCGGTATTGTTGAAAAGGTCACTTTTCAATTTCCTGAAATTCCAGTTTTCGATGAGGTGGAACAGAATCCTAAGCACTCGACAGTGAACAGGGCGGGGAAGCTGGTGCGAAGGCTTAAACCCGACCTGATCATCGGACTGGGTGGTGGAAGCTCAATCGATGCTGCAAAAGCATTAGCCCTGCTGGCCACAAATCCAGGAAATATTGAAGATTATGAAGGGCGTGGAAGATACAAAGCTCCTCCTCTTCCTGTTTTGGCCATCCCGACGACCTGCGGCACAGCCAGCGAGGTGACCTGGGTGAGTGTGATTACTCATACCGAAAGAAAATTCAAGATGAGCATCAAAGGGCCCCTTCTTTTTCCGGTCGTTGCTCTTGTGGATCCTGATTTGCTTTTGACTCTGCCGCCTCCCTTGGTTGCATCTACTGGTTTGGATGCTCTAACCCATGCCATCGAAGCCTATACAGTGAAACCAGCTACTTTTATCACTGATATATTTGCTAGAGCCTCTTTAAAATATATTTTTCAGTCCATTGAAGGGGCGTTTGATGATATCAGAGGAAATCCGAAAGCTAGGGAGAAGATCATGCTGGGCAGCATGCTGGCGGGAATGGCCTTCGGCAACAGCGATGTGGGCGCTGTTCACTGCCTTTCAGAATCTGTAGGTTCTCTTTACGATACACCGCACGGTGTGGCCAATGCCATCTTTCTACCCTATGTGATGGACTTCAACCTGCCTGTTTCGGCGAGGCGGTATGCAGAGATGTCGAGATTGGCAGGAATCCATGAGGTGGACGATTATGAAGCGGCCAATATGCTCATTCAGAAGATTAAAAGCCTTTCCAGGAAATTAGGCATTCCTTCAGTTAAGGATATCGGCCTGCAAAAGGCGCATTTTCCAGAAATCGCTCAAAGGTCCTCTATCAATAACTCCAATCCATCCAATCCCAGAGAAGCATCCATGCAGGACTATATGGGAATCCTGTCCAGAGCCTATTTAGAATCTTGATCGGCTTTGGGCGTGTCCTGCAGTCCGTTGTGGAGGACCAGATCAGCAGAAGAAAGGAATAGGATCGTTCAGTATTCGATCAAGATTTGCAGAATTTCCAGCTCGTCAGAGTCGAACCAGATTCTGTGGCAGGCAAGGCATTTATCTACCGGAATCACATACTGATAGTTGTAAGGTCTAGGCAGCATCCTTGATCCACAGTTTGGGCAGGATATCTTCGGTGATTTATCCGCATGGATTTTTTTCCGCAGGATGGGATCGAGCAGAAAATTTTCTTCGAATTCTTTGGCTTTTTTCTTCAAATGCTCGGAGAAAGCAACTTCCTTCCGGGCAATGATCCTCTCCATGTGCGCAGAGTCGATGAGCTTCCCCCCGCAATCCGGGCACGTCTTCAAAGGCACTCCTTCGTAGAAATTGTCATGTAAAGGGATACGGCAGCGCGGACATTGGTCTTTTTCAGAAGGCTTTATTTTTTTTGTCCTACGCGGATTTTGAAGAGCCTCTCGGATTTGCGGAAATTCTATTGCTGGGGCTTCGATATCTTCCTGTATATTCCTGATCCATTGATTCGGAGCAAAAAAATCGAGATGAATGAGTTCTTCGAGCCCTTTGGGGCCCTCCCATAGTCCCTGTGGGTTATGAATCATCCATATCCTCCCTTCTCTGTCGGAACCAGCCTCATGTTTGAAACTGCTATCCTTCTGCGCTTGGACCTCTTCCTGTGCATGGAGGATAAGGCGAGCCTTTTCCCTGTTCTTATGGATCTCCCAAACCTCCTGGATGATTTTCGCCGGTCTTGTCGGAACCATGTTTGCCAGAAGTCTGATCCTTCTCATCAAAGGAGGGTGGGAATTGAAAAGCCGCGAAAAAAATCCGTCTGTGATGCCTGTCGATCGTGGAGGTACGATAAGCAGAGGACTGTAGGCAATGTTGAAATCCCCTACAAAGGAATTTTTAAGGTGGGCTTTGTAGATAGCCCGAGCCAAGGCTTTGGGATAGCGGGTAAACTCTACAGCCACAGCGTCGGCTAGGATTTCCCTATGGCGGCTCACAAGCGTACTCAACAGATGCATGATCAGTGTGGATACGGTGAGAGCCAGATAGACCAACGGAGCCCCGCCACCTCTAACTTGGGAAGGATAGGATGGGGGGTGTGAATACTTCTGCGGTTCGACGGCTTCCCTCAGTCGTTCGAAAAAGTTAACCAACGAGCATACCAGTGTGATGTAATAAGTATCGCCCCTTATGACATGTGCCAGCTCATGAGCAATCACTGCCTGAAGTTCATCCCGGGTGAATTCGGCGATAAGCCCCTCTGTGACGCAAACGCTGGGAGTCCCGTTCGATTCGATAAGAGCCATGGAGTTGATGGCAAAGGTGGGAAGGATGTAGGGCTGTACCCGAGGCAGTCCTCCTGCTATTCGCATCTCATCGAGTGTGTTTACGAACTGCTTGTGGTAACGGTCGGAAAGATCGGGCGTTCGGGCTAGAAGTCGTTTGCGGATGTACTCAGCACCGTGTTGTTTTGCATCGAAGTAGTGGAACGTGGCAATGATTAAGGCAATGACAGTGCTTGCGTAAGCAAGAGCCAGCAGCGTGTCTGGAGAGGATAAAGGTTTTTCCCTGATGAAAAGACCGACAACCGCCGCAAAGACAAAGATCACGAAGCTCACGGCAAACAGGTAGAAAAGCATCAGAACAAGATACACAGAAAGGCTCTTGCTCCACTGCTGTTTTTGTGTCTCGTAGAAATCTTTTGAAAATTTTGTTCGTTTTACAGGCATATCCATCTTTCCATTTTGTCGTTCAACCCATAAATATTGTGCTTATACTATACAATTCTTTTCCTCACTGCAACAACGCAAAAGCAGTGAACCGATGTTGTTCGTCCCGCATCAAGATACATGTACAATCCATGAAAGCCCAGACTGAAAAACATGCGTAGGGATGGTTCATTTGACCGATTGATGTTTCTGTATCGTTTTGAAATTGCATGACCGTCCCACGGCAAGGCTTGCCAGCACATGAATTTTTTGTTATACACTTTCCTTACAAATACGCCATGAGTTCTCTCAAATATTTAATATTTTAGAAAAAAAATGAATGGAGGAAGGATGGTGGGGCAAAAATCACCTTTGAAATTATTCCTGTTTATGGTTATCTTTTCGTGTTTCTGTCTATCCAGCTTTTCTTTTCAATCTGGACAAAAAAAAGTTTTAACTTTTCAAGATGTCATGAAATTTAAGGAGATTCACAGTCCGGTGGTTTCAGAGGATGGCTCATGGCTGGCATATAACGCCCAACCCGACAGGGGAGACGGAGAGGTTCTTGTTCATGGACTGAAGAGCGGGCAAAAAATTGTTGTCGAACGAGGATTCCGGCCTCAAATTTCGAAAGATTCCAAATGGGTCGCCATGTCGGTACGACCTAAAGCTGTGGAGCTTGAAAGGACTAAGAAGGGCAAACCCGAAGATGGGTTGGCATTGTTGGAGACAGCAACGGGAAAGGTTGTCCAGTATGAAAAAGTCCAAAGCTTTGTCTTCTCGGAGGATTCGAAATGGCTAGCCTTTCTCCATCACAAGGAAGAGGAAAAGCCAATAAAAGATGAGGGAAAACCTCACGAGGAAGAAAAGCCAGGTGAGAAGAAGGAAGAAAAGAAAGAAACAGGAAGCCTCCTGGTCCTGTGGGGCCTGGGTTCTGGGAGACAAGTCAAAATACCGCATGTCCTCTCCTATGCCTTTGACGAATCTTCGAAATTTTTGGCCTATATCGCAGCAGGTCCAAAGGGTGAAGAAGATGGACTCTACTGCATTGACCTTACTCAAGAGTCCCTGCCTCAAAATTCCATTGTCCAAGGGAAAGAAGCAAAGTTTTCTGGTCTAGCCTGGACAAAAGAGGGAAGCCGCTTGGCTTTCTTGGCCAGTTCTCAGAAGGAAACCGGTCAGGCGGAGGGCTACTTCTCCCTCTGGATTTGGGATGGGCAGCAAGGGGAGCAAACACTTGCTGTTGCAGCCGACAAAATACCTGAGAACTGGATGATTCCAGAGAAAAATTTTGTTTCCTGGAGCAAAGACGGCAAACGCCTCTTTTTTGGACTCAAGCCCGAGGAGATCCACAAAATTACAGCAAACACGGAAAAAAAGGAAGAAGAGGGGCAAGAAGAGGAAATAGATCTTTTCGACACAGAAGAAATTCTCGAAAAAAGGGAAGTGGATGTCTGGCATTGGAACGATCCTTTCATCAAAACACACGCAAAGAATATATGGTCCAGAGTGAAGGACCAAACATATCAGGCAGTCTATCATGTCGATTCTCATCGATTCGTCCAGCTTGCCGATCAGGAAATGCCCCGGGTCGATCTGAACGACAGTACCGGTTTTGCCCTTGGCCGCTCAGATTTTCCTTACAGGAAAGAAGTCACCTGGTACGGCCGTCTCGAAGATATCTATCGGGTTAATCTGGAAGACGGCAGTCGGCAGAAGATTGCCTCACGGCTCGAAGACCAATCTTCTCTCTCTTCGACCGGAAGGTACGTAGTCTTTTATAAGGACAAAAACTGGTATTTATTCGATGGAGAAACTGGCGATACGAAGAATCTCACAGAGAAAATACAGGTTCCTTTTTTCAACGAGGATCATGACTATCCGAGCGAAGTTCCGAGCTATGGAGTGGCTGGTTGGCTCGAGGATGACAGCGGTGTTCTGATCTATGATAAATATGATATCTGGCAGTTTATGACTGAAAGAGGTGAGCCGATAAATATCACAGGAGGGAAGGGCCGAAGGGAAGGCGTGACGTTTCGGATGCTCAAGCTCGATCCAGAAAAGAGAGGTTTTGGGAGCGATGAAAAACTTTTGCTTTCGGCCTACCGCAACAGAGAAAAGAACTTTGGCTTTTATTCCAGTCAGGTCGGGCAATCTGGAGTCATCAAGCTTTTGGAGGAGAAAAAGAGGTTTCGATTTTTCACAAAAGCCAAAAAGGCGGATGTGCTTGTGTACACTAGAGAGAGCTTTGAAGAATTCCCGGATATATGGATTGCTGACGGACTCTTTTCCTCCCCCAGGAGGATATCCAACATCAATCCCCAGGTCAGTGAGTTTGCATGGGGGAGCGCAGAGCTCGTGGAATGGAACAGCCTGGACGGCATCCCTCTCCAGGGTGTTCTGATCAAGCCTGCAAACTACGAGCAAGGCAAACGCTATCCAGTCATAGTCTATTTTTACCGTTTTTTCTCCCAACGCCTCTACGAGTTTAATCAGATGGTCGTGAACCATCGTCCGAATTTTCCGTTTTATGCCAGCAATGGGTATGCCCTCTTCCTTCCAGATATTCGGTTCGATGTGGGCCAACCCGGATATGCGGCGACGAAATGTCTCGTTCCAGGGGTGCAAGAACTTGTTGATATGGGAATAGCTGACCTTGAAGCCATCGGACTTCATGGCCATTCCTGGAGTGGGTACCAAACTGCTTTTGTGATTACCCAAACCGATATTTTTGCTGCAGCCGTGGCAGGAGCTCCGGTCTCTAATATGACGAGTGCCTACAGCGGTATACGCTGGGGATCAGGACTCGCACGGCAGTTCCAGTATGAGAAGAGCCAGAGCCGGATTGGAGGGAGTCTCTGGGAATATCCTGAGCGTTATATCGAAAATTCGCCAGTGTTTTTTGCGGACCGCATCCAGACACCCCTACTCATCCAGTTCGGAGACGAAGACGGCGCTGTTCCCTGGTATCAGGGCATCGAGCTTTATCTGGCCATGCGCCGCCTTGGGAAAGATTGCATTTTTCTTCAATACAGTGGCGAACCCCATCATCTGCAGAAGTATGCCAACAAACTGGATTATTCCATAAAAATGAAGCAGTATTTTGATCATTACCTCAAGGGGATGACGGCTCCTGAATGGATCAAAAAGGGTATTCCTTATCGAGGCAAGTAAACTGAAGATATACAAATTAGAGGAGAGTCATATGAGAAAGCTAAAACTCCTATCAGTCCCATTTTTGTTTCTTTTATTTTGTCGGTTCGCCTCTGCCGAAGTAACCACTCCTGAGCAGTTTCTGGGATTCAAGGTCGGAGCAGATAGAAAACTTGCTGATATGCACCAGATCATTGAATACTTTCAAATCTTGGACCGAGAAAGTGACAGGATTCTGGTTCAAGAGGTGGGTAAGACCACGATGGGAAATCCCTTTATCGTAGCCCTCATTACCTCTGCGGACAACCATAAAGACCTGGATAAGTTCCAGAAGTATCAGCAGCTGTTGGCTGATCCACGGAAAATATCAGATCAGGAGGCCCAAGAGATCATATCCCAGGGAAAAGCCGTGGTGATGGTCAACTGTTCGATCCATGCCTCAGAGATTGGAGCCTCTCAGATGTCCATGGAATTGGCCTATGAATTAGCCACAGCAGATGATGCACTTACCAAGGAAATTTTGGATAACGTCATTTTTCTTTTGACTCCCATGCACAACCCGGACGGGATACAGATGGTAGCGGATTGGTATGAGGAACATCTTGGCACCAAGTATGAAGGAAGCTACATGCCTTGGCTTTATCATAAATACGTCGGCCATGATAACAACAGGGACTGGTACATGTTTACCCAGGTGGAATCACGTCTTACCCTAAAGGTGCACAATGCCTGGCATCCCCAGGTCATCGTGGACATGCACCAGATGGGGAGCAACGGAGCCAGGCTCTTTGTACCTCCGTATGTGGATCCCTACGAGCCCAATATTGATCCGATACTCCGCCAGCAGGTTGCCATGATGGGGACATTCATTGCCACTGAGTTAACTTCTCAGGGTAAAGGGGGCGTTGCCCACAGCATCATATTCGATGCTTGGACTCCAGCCAGGGCTTATCATCATTATCACGGCGGGATTAGAATATTGACCGAGGCTGCGAGCGTACGTATTGCTACGCCGATTACAGTCAAATTTGAAAATTTGTCGCCTTCAGTAAGAGAAGTATCGGTGAGTATGCCCCTCCCCTGGAAAGGTGGCCAATGGACACTCAAGGATATTGTGGATTATGACCTTGCAGCGGCAAAAGCAGCGCTGATGAATGCTGCCCGGCTTAGGGAGAATTGGCTACAGAATTTTTACAGAATCCACAAGAAAGCTGTTACCCGGACAGCGCCTCCGTATGCTTTTATAATACCTGCCGAGCAGAGGGACTTGTCTACAACTATCAAGATGTTGAATGTTTTAAATCTGGGAGGTGTGGAAGTTTTCAGAGCGAACACACCTTTTGTTGTGGAGGAGCATGAATATCCGGCTGGCTCTTATATCATCTATATGGCACAGCCTTATGGAGGTTTTGCCAAGGCTTTGCTCGAGAGGCAACAGTACCCTGAAATTCGAGAAACTCCCGGTGGCCCTTTAAAGACTCCTTATGATGTCGTAGCCCATACCCTTCCACTTCTGATGGGAGTGGATGTTGTTCAGGCCGAGAAGTCCTTTGAGGCTGATGCTGAACTTCTGGAAAAAATCGAAAAGCCGAAAGGAAAAATTTCTTCGGTGGATAGTGCCTATAGCTATGCTTGGGGCCACGCAACCAACGATGATCTTGTTGCTCTGAACAGATTGATGGGAAAGGGCTACTCGACCTTCTGGAGCGCTGAGAAGTTTGAATCGAATGGAAAAACATATCCTGAAGGAACGATGATCGTGGAGAACCGAGCGGGCTTGATGGAGGATCTCGAGTCAATAGCGGAAGAGCTCTGGGTCCACTTCGATGGACTTTGGGCAAAGCCTTTAGTGCAGGCTTATGCCTTGAAGAATCCCCGAGTTGGCCTGTATAAAAGCTGGTCAGCTTCAATGGACGAGGGCTGGACGAGATGGGTTCTCGAGCAGTATGAGGTTCCATACAAGAGTGTTATTGACAAGGAAATCAGGCAAGGAAGTCTCAATGAGCTGTTCGATGTCATCATCCTTCCGGACCTGAGAGAGAACCTTATTATAAAAGGTATGTCTGAGACCTCTGTCCCTCCTGAATATGCAGGGGGAATCGGAGAAGTGGGAGTGAATAACCTCATCGAGTTTGTAACCAACGGCGGTACGGTGATCACATTGAACGGATCGGCAGATTTCGCCATAAAGCATTTTCGTCTCGGCGTTGAGAACAGCGTTAGCAGTTTGAGCAGAAAGGAATTTTTCATCCCTGGTTCGATTCTCAGTGTCTTGAACGATACATCCCATCCGGTCGCTTATGGCTATGAAAGAGATGCAGCGCTCTTTTTCAGAAGAAGCCCTGCTTTTATTGTCCATGAAGGGACTGCTGTGGTCAGATATCCGACTCAAACCTTTCTCAGCGGGTGGACGACTGGAGACGAACACCTGGTAAACAAAGGTGCTATTGTTGATGTACCCTACGGGAAAGGGAGGGTCATTCTAATAGGTTTTCCCGCACTCTACAGGGGACAATCCCACGGCACTTTTCGTTACCTATTCAATGCGATCTATTATGGATCATCCGAGCTGATGGGGAATTAAAATTTAGATAAGAGTGGATATCTCATCTGGCGTTCTCATGGTCCTTTTGATGTTGAAAAGGCAAATAATTTATTTATATTAAAAAAAATATATTTGAATATAGTTAAATCTATTAAGATGTAATTAATATCAATAAAATAGAAAAATTTTATTTTTTGGTTTCTCCAGCTTTTAAAATTAGTAAGCCAAAGAGGCCCTATCCTCTTGCACTCATTAATCGCCTCTTCTTTCAAAAATAATCTCGGAATCTGCTATAATATTTTGTTTGCTAGGAAAAAAGACTATCTGACGAGAGTGATACCATGATTCATACAAGATCTTTTATGCGTTCAGCTCTTCTGTTGTTGTTGCTGGCAATTCTGATGACGACAGCGACTCCTCAGAAGCAAGAAAAGTTCACGCTCAGGCTCTTGAATGAGATTGAAGAGAGGGGCAGCGAGGATTCCTTCACAGCATGGATTTATTTCCGGGATAAGGGCCCTGGAGTCCTCGAGGCGCTGGAAAAGATGAAGATATCTTTGAACCAAAAATCAGTGGAAAGGCGGCTCCGGCATGGTTTCGATGTCCTGGTGGATGAGCATGATTTACCTGTCTACGAACCGTATGTCGAAGTCGTAAAACAATCTGTCATAAAAATCAGACACATTTCCCGCTGGCTGAATGCTATTTCCGTCGAAGCCAGAGGTCTGGAACTGGAAAAAGTTGCAAAACTTCACTTTGTCCATAGGCTGGATAGAGTTTTGACCTTTACATACCGTGATCCTGCTCCGGGAGTTCGAATTGAGCCAGAGGAAATGCCTGCTGAGGCCAAAGCGCATGTTTTGGATTACGGCCTTTCCTTCGATCAAAACAGCCAGCTCAATGTCCCGCTCTTGCATGACATGGGCTACAGTGGGAAAGGGATACTCATCTGTATGCTCGATTCTGGCTTCAACAATCTTACTCATGAGGCTTTGGATCATCTCGATATAGGTGCTACCTGGGATTTTGTCAACGGAGATGCCGATGTCTACGACCAAGAAGGACAGATGGGAAACGGTAATCACGGCACTCACACTTTGAGCGTTATCGCGGGCTTTGAGCAGGGGGAGTTGATAGGACCGGCCTATGGAGCTAGTTTCCTTCTGGGAAAAACGGAGAACAACGAATGGGAGCGTCATATCGAGGAAGATCACTGGATTGCAGGAGCCGAATGGGCCGATTCTCTCGGTGCGGACATCATCAGCAGTTCCTTGGGTTATCGAGATCAATTTACCCATGGAGACGTTGATTACACTTGGCAGCATCTGGATGGAAAGAGCACGATTGTAGCAAGGGGAGCAAACATCGCTGTGGATCGAGGCATCCTGATTGTCAACAGCGCTGGAAATGAAGGCTTATCTGTACCTCCTGAAAATACATTGGTTTCACCATCGGATAGCCCTCGAGTTTTGGCTGCAGGAGCCATCGATTCCAAAGGAGACAGGGTGAATTTTTCTTCTACAGGTCCCACGGCAGATGGACGGATCAAACCCGATGTCATGGCCAGGGGCGCGGCCGTTTATTCGGCAGATCCTGGTAATCCTGTCGAGTACGATCTTGTCGATGGGACTTCATTTTCCTGTCCCTTGACGGCAGGTGTGGCTGCCTTGATTCTTGAAATAAATCCGACGTGGACCAATGATGATGTGATGGAGACAATGAAATTGACAGCCAGCCGTTCTGACTCCCCTGATAATCGTTATGGCTGGGGGATCCTTGATGCCTATAAGGCAGCTTTTTATCCCCTGAAAAGCCTCCATGCGCCCAGAGACTTCGCTGTTAAAAGGCTGGAAAACAACTATGGATTCTTTATTCAATATGTCGATCAGCTTTCATGGACATCCGATCCCAGAAATGGAAACGATGTGAAATCCTATCGGATATATGCGAAAAATTTGCAAGGACAGGATCGGCCGTTTGAGTTGGTAGACGAAGTTGACAGTCAGACCTTTGGCCTTTTCCGGCGAGCATTGCTGAGTGATGAGACTTTCCTTTACAAGATCACATCTGTGAGCCATACGGGAGAGGAAAGCGATCCGGATTATGCAAGACTGTAATCAGAAGATAGAGCAATGGAAAGAAGCAAGGAAGGATTAGGTTGAAAAAAACATGGGTTCTCATTTTATTTGTTGTGTTATTGGTACGATTCAATTTTGCAGGCGACATCATCCTGGGAGTTCACTCCGGTTACCGCCAGCTTAAAGACCCTGGCCTGAAGGATATCTATGGGAATGGACTCATCATCAATCCATACGTGAGTTATTTTCCCTTATCGAATTATGGTCTGGAGCTAGCCTATGAAGGAGGCTACAAGAAAGATGCTCCGATCGGCCTCTTTCAAGAAGACAGCACTTTGAGCGTCTCTGGTTTTCAGTTGTGTGGAGTGCTCCGTTATCCCATTTGGAATTCAATTTCCTATCTCAAGTGTGGAATCGGTTATTTTTCTTATAGGCAGGATATCCAGAGCGAGTTCACCCGGCTCAAGGTGGATCATCACAAATGGACAACGATTTTAGGCGGCGGGATTCGTTTAGATATGTATAAAGGATTGTTCTTCGCAGCGGAAGTAAAGTATATTCCTCTTAAAGTGCAGCCCTTCGATATTCCTGTCGATCTGGGGGGATGGCGTCTTCTCGTGGGCATAGGCCTTCGAGTGTCACTATAACTCAGTTATCCACAACATCCAATTTATGCAAACTTATCAAAATATATCCGCTCCATAGGAATACCTTTTTCCTTAACCATCTCAAGGCAGGATTCCACCATCTCGGGATTCCCACAAATATAGACATCCATATTCGCTCTCTCTGGCACATATTTTTCTATAAGAGCAGTAACCCGCCCCCTTTCTCCCCTCCATGCTGAATCCTCCTCTGCCCTGGATAATGTGGGAATATATCTGAATTCCGGCAATTGATTCTCCAGATCCTTGAGTTCTTCCACGCAGTACAGATCCTCTTCGGTCCTGGTTCCAAAAAAGAGGATGGTTTTTTTCCGGATTTTTTTTCTGTGCAAGTGACGGAGAATCGACATGATGGGCGCAAGCCCTGTCCCTGTCGCAATCATTAAAATATCTCTGTCTGAGTCACGGTAATAAAAATCTCCAAAAGGACCTCGTATGGTTATCTCATCCCCTTTCCTGAGGAAGTCATGGATATATGTAGAAACGACTCCTTTTTCGACAAGACCGACATACAGTTCAATTTCCTCATGATCATCCGGAGAGGAAGCGATCGAAAAGGCCCTGTATTCAGGCCCCTTCGATAATTTGTACTTAGGAACCTCGAGCTGGATGTACTGTCCTGGCTTGAATGTAATCCCTTCATCCGGAGAAAGGATCTCAAGGATGAGATTTTTGATGTACGGAGTTAAGTTGGAGATGCTTACCACTCTGACATTGAATTCCTTGATCAAAAAAAGATCTTCTAGAATTTCTATTCGAATGTCGTTTCGCACCTTAACTTGGCAAGAGAGACGCACATGTTCTCCAAGCTCTCGGACCGAAAGGTATGGAGTTTCTGTGGGAAGAACAGGTCCACCGCCTTCGAGAACCTTCACTTTACAATAGGCGCAGGTGCCTTTGCCCCCGCATGCGGATGGGATGAAGATCCCTTCCTCCTGTAGGCTGAAAAGAAGAGGGCTTCCGCCTTTTACAACAATGCTTTTTTCTTGATTGATCGTTATCTGACATTCACCATAGTCTGCGATAAAGACGTCAGCAAGTTCGAGGAGAAGTGCGAGAAGTGCACCTATTCCGCTGATGACAAGTACGGTGATGATCAACTGAGACATGACTTTTCTTTATCTGAGTTCATTTCACTGTACGCGGATCATTCCGCTGAAGGCCAGAAAGGCCAGTGCCAGCAAACCAGTTATGAGTAGAGTGATAGCTGGTCCCTCCAACCCTTGGGGAAGCTTGGATGTTTTTTGAAGCTTTTCTCGGATAGCGCTTATGGAAATAATCGCCACCATCCAACCGATCCCACTTCCGGCCCCATAGGCAAGCGATTGCACGAAAGCGTACTTTCGGATCACCATAAAGAGTGAAGCCCCAAAAATAGCACAGTTGACGGTAATCAGAGGGAGGAAGATTCCCAATACATAATAGAGCGTGGGGAAAAATCGCTCAACAGTCATTTCAACCAGTTGAACGAAGGCAGCGATCACTATGATAAACACGATGAAGCGAAAGTGCTCGAGCCCCAACGGGAGCAAAATTTTATAATAGACCAGATTATTTAGGGCAGTCGTGGATGTCATGACGAACACAACGGCTACGCCCATCCCTAAAGCCGATTTTTTTTCTCTTGAAATAGACAAAAAAGGACACAGTCCGAGGAAGTTGGTCAACAGGATATTGTTTGTGAAAATCGCTGCAAAAAAAAGCGTCAATGGGTCGATCTGACTCATCGGCTTACCCTACCTTTCCTCCCCGCCTGGCTGCGGACGGAAGTATTTCATGATCCAGACCAAGATGCCCAAGGTGAAAAAAGCCCCAGGTGCTGTGATCATGATCGTCCATTGGACAAAACCCTCCGGCATGATTGAGAATCCGAGAAGGGTTCCAAATCCTAACGGCTCCCTGACAAATGCAATCGCAATGAGGACCAGCGAATAGCCCAGGCTCATTCCCAATCCATCCAAAAACGAGGACATAGGTGGATTGTGTCGGGCGAAGGCTTCGGCACGTCCCATGATGATGCAATTTGTGATGATCAGCGCTACATAAGGCCCGAGAGCTTCGCTTATATCAGGAAGGTAGGCCTTGATCATGATGTCCACAATGATGACGTAAGAGGCGATTATCAATGTTTGGACCATCATCCGGATGCGCATCGGCGTGTATTTCCTCAAAAGAGAGACCGTTAAAGAGGACATGCAGACCGTAAAGATCAGCCCCGCGTCCATCACAAGGGTGTTCACCATCAAGTTGGTCACGGCCAGGGTGGAGCATATGCCGAGGATCTGCCTGAGCACAGGATTGTCCTTCCACAAGCCGGTTAGAAAGATTTCCTTCTTGGATGGAGGATTCGGCATCTATTCCTTTCCTTTGACCGAAGTCCAGAGTTCCCTCAGAAAATAATCCAACTCCTGATTCAAAAAGGCCTCTACTGCAGAACTTGTGTTTGTCGCTCCTGTGATGGCGTCCAGTTCATTGGGAGCTTTTGCTGTGCCTTCAGGTTTCAAATAGAAGATGTTTCGGTCTCCTTCTATGGGATGTAAAGGCAAATCCTTGAATTGTTCGGCAAACCAATCCTCGGTGATCCTCCCGCCCAGACCAGGCGTTTCGCTGTGTTTATAGAAAGCGATCCCGAGTATTTTCTTCCCCTCAGGATTGACACCCACCATGCCTTGAATCGGTCCCCAAAAACCTGGGCCTCCCACAGGAAAAGCATATCCTGCAATGCTTTGTCCATCCTCCTCATACCCCACATACAATGTGGATTCTCGGACTTCGATATTTCTTACACGCATCTTGTAAAGCTGCATAAGATCTTCGTCCGAGATCCCCTTTCCGACCGGAATCCCCAGAACTTTGAGGACGATCCGCTGCAGCTTTATGGCCTGGTTAAACTCGATTTTTCTTTGGCTGAGAAACTTGACCGCACTGACCAAAGATGCGAAAAACAATGTGATCAGAAACATATAAACAACGGATAGCACCTGCTTTTTCATGTTTTAGTTTTCTTTCTTGCCTGAACCTGACGCACGGTTTGGTCCAGAATCGGAACAAAAGCATTCAAGATGAGTACGGAGAACATGATGCCTTCGGAGAAATTGGAAAAACCACGCAGAACCACGACCAGTATTCCTATCATTCCCCCATAGATCCATTGGCCGGCCTTGGTTTTTGATCCGCTAACCGGTTCGGTAACCACAAAAAAAGCCCCGAACAGAAAGGATCCAGCCACAAGTGTTGAGAGAGGATTGGGAATCTGGTTAAATCCTGCTATGCTGAGGATCCCGCTGCTCAGGCCCCCGCCAAGGAGGCAGGATATAACAAGTCTCCATGAGGCCGCTTTTTTAACCACGATGAACAGCCCTCCAAGCAGGATCAAGAGTGCTGAAGTCTCACCTAAAGAGCCTGAAGTGCGGCCCAAGAGGAGGTCTTGCCAGGAGAAAGGATCCCCTTGACGGAGTTTGAACAGGGGAGTCGCCGTTGTCAAAGTATCCAGGGAAGCCGACCAATGCGCTATCCCTCCAAGTGCTCCCCTGAAGGGTTCCACCCATCTATTTGTCATATGGATGGGGAAGGTGATGTAGATGAAGCAGCGGCCCACCATAGCGGGATTAAAGATGTTATGTCCAAATCCTCCGAAAACCATCTTGCCTAGAGCAACTCCCACGATGATTCCTACAACGGCCATCCAGAAAGGGATAGTGGGAGGGAGTGAAAGAGTAAAAATCAAAATGGTGACAAAAACCGCAGAGGTTATTGGCTTTCCTTGGGGAAAGGTGAATAAGGCCTCGGTGATGATACCGCAGATAAATACCACTCCGGTTAGCACGAGCGATCTCCAACCAAAGAGGTAAATAGAGACAATCAAAAGAGGCATCAGCGCATAGCAAACCCAAAGCATCGGTTTTTGCAAGAGCAGCAGTTTTCTCGGAAAATGAGCTCTTACTGAAGACATGCTTTTAAGATCAAAAGTTCTTACGGAAATACAGAAAAATTGAGATGGATTTCACCAGGCACCTTTTTCATCAAAAACTAAAGGTACCGGAAGGTATAGGTCTTGTCAAATAGGTTTATTGGTAAGGCTAGATCCTCAATGTCGCTAAGGATATGCCTGATGAACCCTCTTTCTGGATAGTTAAACACACATAATGAAAGAGAGCCCTGTGTTTTTCTACTGTTTCTTGATGATGTTTTTTGCCTCAAGATATTGGATAACGATATCTGCGCTTTCTTCTAGATCGAGCTCATTCGTGTCGATGACGAGTTCGGGGTTGAGAGGCTCTTCGTAGGGAGCATCGATTCCGGTGAATTCCTTGATCTCACCGGCGCGGGCTCTTTTATAAAGCCCCTTTGGGTCTCTTCTCTCGGCCTCTTCCAGCGAGACTTTCACGAAAACTTCGATGAATTCGCCCTCTTTAAGAAGATGGCGATTTCTGTCGCGGTCTTTACGGTAAGGGGAGATGAAGGCAGTCATCGTCACGAGACCGGCATCAGCAAACAGCTTTGCGACTTCTCCGATCCGGCGGATGTTCTCCTCTCGATCCTCAGGGGAGAATCCCAAATTCTTGTTCAAACCATGTCGGATATTGTCGCCGTCCAGAACAAAACTGAGGTGCCCGCGTCGCAATAACTGTTCCTCGATGGCATGGGCGAGTGTGGATTTTCCGGAACTCGGAAGTCCGGTAAACCAGATGACCACACCTTTTTGGTCGAGGAGTTTTTCCCTATCCTGTTTATTTAGTGCTCCTTCGTACCAGGTTATATTGGTTGCTTTTTGGGTTGTCATTCGTCCTTCTCCTTAGAAAATAAAAAAGAATCAGTATGTGTTCAAATTCTTGTAATAATCCATCAGGATTTGGGCAACTTCTGGCCGGCTGAATTCCTTGGGAGGCATCTGTCCCCCGGCCAGCATTTTTCGAAGCTGTGTTCCACTGATCAGCACCCGGTCTTCCTTATTGTGAGGACACGTCTTCATCGAAGCCATGCCGTCGCATTTGTAGCACCAGAAGGTCCAGTCGATTTTCAGTGGCTCTAAATGCAGCTCTCCCTCGCTAATCTCATCAAAAATATCTTGGGCATCAAAAGGCCCGTAGTAGTTCCCGACGCCGGCGTGGTCACGGCCTACGATCAGATGGCTGCAGCCGTAGTTCTGGCGGAATATGGCATGCAGGATGGCTTCTCGCGGTCCACCATAGCGCATCTCCATAGGATAGACCTTGAGGACCACCCGGTCTTTGGGATAGTAGTTTTCCATCAAGACTTCGTAGCATTTCATCCGGATGCTGGCTGGTATATCGTCGGCTTTAAGTTTTCCCACCAGAGGGTGAATCAGAATACCATCACTTACCTCCAGGGCAATCTTGGTACAGTATTCGTGGCTGCGATGGATGGGATTTCTGGTCTGGAAGCCAGCCACCGTGCGCCAACCGAGTTCGGTAAAAATGTGCCGTGTATCTTCTGGTCGCCCGTAATAGTCGCCGAATTGTTCAGGATAGGACCCTTCACTGAAAGCCTTGACCCGACCCGCGAGTAGGACCTCCTTCTGAGCGTAGACCTTTGCCACTCCCGGATGGGCCTCATCATCGGTTCGGAAAACACTCTTAACCTCTTGGACCTTGTCATAGGTGAATTTTTCTTCAACCTTCATGCTGCCCATCAGCTCGCCGCTTTCCTCATCCACAAGCGCGACCTCTGAATCGATGGCCAGAGAATCGGCTTGATCCTTAGAGACAGAAAGCGTTATGGGTATCGGCCAGAGTGTTCCGTCCGCCCTGTGCATATTCTCTACAACACCTGAATAGTCGTCCCTTCCCATAAAGCCTTCGAGCGGGCTGAAAGCTCCAATAGCCATCATGATCAAATCCGATGTCTCACGCGAGGTAAGCTGTACAGATGGAAAAGACCGTGCTTTTTCCTTCTCCTTTTCTAGCTCATCTCCTTGCAAAAGCAGGGGCTTAAGTTTCCCGCCATGGGGCGGCACAAGTTCCAACGACATATGATCCTCCAATTATGAAATTTATAAGGGAGTCAGGTTGAAGATTAAGCGTCCTGACCCACTATCATTCAGCACAAAAAATACTTTCTTCAAAATGTTTAAGATCTAAAGGTATCCTAAAGACTTCAAGCGCTTTCGGATGGCTTCGATTTCTTCTTTGCTCAGGCTGGCATCTTCGATTTTTTTTAAAAATTCTGCCTCGCTTTTTGTAGAAACCAAATCGCGCAGGACATAGACAATAAAGTCTGTGACCGAGTTAAATCCGCTTCCTGCAACGATTTTTGCGATGCGGTTATACAGCGGTCCAGGGATTTTGATGGTCACTTTGCTGTCAGTCGCTCTTTTTTTTGTAACACTCATATGACACTCCTATAGGAGTGCTATAGTACTGAATTCATTTTCGTATGTCAAGGGAAAATTTTAAGGGCTCTGTCTGTATGTCCTATCCAAGAATGTTCATGTTTTTGGATGATATAGATTTTGGGAGGGTGTCCGCCAAAAATGACAGAGAGGCAGAGATCACTCGAGTCTGACAATATTGACGATTCTGACTCTGGATACGAGCATTTGACCTTCTGTGGGTTGCTGATGAATTTTTTTAACTACCTCCATTCCTGAGACCACTTTTCCAAAAGCTGCAAAGCCTTGTCCGTCTGGATTTCGCCTGCCTCCATAATCTAATTCCGGCTGGTCTCCGACGCAAATGAAAAATTCTGAAGAAGCTGTTCCAGGATCTAATCTCGCCATGGAGATCACTCCATCTTTATGGAGTATTCCCGTCTTATCCGTGGTTTCATGTTTGATAGGAGGCAGCAGGTCCTCTCCTTTTGTAAAGCTCAGCCCTCCTTGGATGACTTCGATTTTAATCCTATCATTGGGTTGATTATCCATTCGTACGACCCTGTAAAAACTAGCATCCTTGAAGAGATTCCGGTCCACATAGCTCAAAAAATTGGAGGCTGTAATCGGGGACTTCATCTCATAAATTTCAACCTCGATGCTACCGAATTCGGTCTTGAGGACGACATGGGGATTCTCTCCACTCGCACCTAAGATGAGTGTGCTTAAAAACAGAACAAAAACAATTGTCTGCCGTAAATATCTCATCCTATCCTCCCTGTATTATTAATCCGCATCTCGGCATATTTCCGGATTGAACGTAGCACAGCCTCCTTACTCTGTCAATGCAAATGGATTTCGGGAGCATCTCTATTTCCGTGATACCGAAAGGCTCTCTATCAGCTTTTGGGAATGGTTTTGCTCAAGTGAAGATTTTTAACGCCTTTCCTTTGCCGCCCTTCTCGGCGGCGCTGAACTCCGCACCTAGACACCCCTCTCTTCTCCTTTATCCTCTGTTCCCGTGCTTGCCCAAAACTCGTATTCCCTGGCAAACTCGTGCTCAATACAACATCGCCGTCTGACTGAATCAGATACCCTCGAAGAACAGCAGGAATGCCCAAATCTTCAATAATCGCTTCAACCAACCCCAAAAGCCACATTTATTACGGAAATAGAGATGCTTAGATGAATTTCCAGTGCTTTGATTTTTCGTTAAACGTGAATTATGATGAAAAAGAAGCCTCTTATCCAAATCATGATGCGGCTAATTGACTCAGGAGGGAAACCATGAGAACCATTCGTATGGAAGACATGAATTGGCCCGACATAAAAAAGGCGTTGAAGGAAGGATTCACAACGGCAGTTGTGGGTGTTGGGTCGACCGAACAGCATGGTCCCCATCTTCCGACCAAGACCGACACATTGATTGGAGACTTAATTGCTCATAGAGTGGCGCTGAAGATTGGTAACGCCCTACAGGCAAAGACAATCTGTGTGGGCTGCTCAGAGCATCATCTGGCCTTTCCAGGAACCATATCGCACGAAGCGTCGACCTTAAAAGCCATCATCAGCGATTACACGAAAAGCCTCATAAGACACGGATTTGATACAATCATTTATCTGCCAAGTCATGGAGGAAATTTTGCTCCTGTGAGCGAGGCCATTGAAGAACAACAGAAAAGATTCCCAGAACAGAAGGTCATTGGTTACACCGATCTTATGGCCTTCATGAACTGTTTGTTGGAAATCTCCGCTGAATTTGGAATCACCAAGGAGGAAGCTGGTGCCCATGCTGGCGAGAATGAGACTTCGTTTATTCTGGCCTTTGCAGAAGAATTGGTAAGGAAAGACAGATTTTCTCCTGGTTATCTCGGATCATTGGGTGAGAGAGAGGTCAAGATCATCATGGAGAAGGGGATGCCTGCTCTAACAGAGAATGGAGTCCTAGGAGATCCGACCAAGGCCTCAGCCGAGAGGGGAGAAATCTATCTAGAAAAGATTGTTGCTTACCTGGTCGAGGAAATTAAAAAACAGTTGTAGAACTTGCCGCCGAGTTCTTTTCACCAATTGTTTTTATCGCAATTTCAGCAGCAATTTTTATGACATTTCTGGGGGAATTCAATTTTGCCGCCTTTTCCAGGAAGGGAAGCTGCGAACGATCCCCGCACTTGCCTATAGACCTCAATGCCTCTGCCTGGGAAAGGTAACTGTCATCCTTCTCAAAACGCTCCCTAAAGAACGGAACGAGCTCGGGATATCCGTAATCCCCGAGATTTTGTAATGCCACAGCCCTGACTTTTGAATCTGCATCCTCACATTTTTCTTTGAAGAGATCGATATCTTCTTCCCTTTTGAATTTTCCCAATGTTATGACTGCATTCTGTCTCACGGCCCAGAAATCATCGCTCCGAGCACTTTTGACTAGGCCTGCAAGGGCTCGAGAGTCGTGTGCGTGTTCGATCAGCTCTGTTGCCGCCCATCCTCTCCCGATCACATCATCGTTTTCGAGTTGATACAGAAGCTCGTCCAAGCTTTTGTCAAAGGTCCACTCCTTCAAAAGGTTATTTCCTTCGTCGAACCTCACCATAACAGGCTTTTCTTCCACTGCGAATTCGAAGACCTGCTCCTTCTTATCGATCCATACTTTTTCTGATGTCTTTCCCTTTTCTGTATGGATTGCAATAATCACTGGGAGCTTATAGATAGGAATGCCTCTGGAAGTATCCTGAACTTGGCAGACCTTCATTTTGACTTTTCGGCTCTTTTCATCCCATTGGTAACCGATATCGAAGACAGGATGTCCGGGCATGAAAATGTACTGTTCGAAAAACCAATCCATATTCTGTCCCGTAGCTTCCTTTACGGCGACCATGAAATCATGGGTATCCACAGCCTGAAATTCATGCTTGTGCAGAAAATGTTTCAGCGTCCGAAAGAAGGGTTTGTCTCCCAAGATGAAACGCAGCATGTGCAAAACCGCTGCTCCTTTGGGATAGGTGTGGCTGTCAAAATTCTGTTGAGGGCGGTCGTAACGGTCAAAAACAATCGGACGCATGTACCGTGTGTGTGCTTCCCGAAAATATTGATTCTTTTTCCCGAGGAGATCGTAGGCTCCTTCGTCCTCTCCTCTGTCATGGTTTGTGTACAAATAATCCGAATAGGTGGCGAAACTTTCATTCATCCAGGTGTGTTCCCAGCTTCTGAGTGTGATGAGGTCGCCCCACCACTGATGAGCGATTTCGTGGGCAATGATCCTATCCCAAGAGAAGTCCTGCTCTGCCCTTTTGTCATGGATGACTCCCTCGCCGAGGAGAGTCGCTGTGGTGTTTTCAGCCCCTCCCCCCATACGTGGCGATATCACCTGATCATATTTTGCCCAGGGATAGGCATAGCCGTAAATGCCGTTGAAAAAATCGATCATGTGAGGAGTCTTCTTGAATATCCATCTGGCATCCTCGGCATCCTTTTTATAAATCCAATAATTCACCGGAAGAGAACCGAGCGAGTCCTCGATAACGGCGAATGGCCCGATAGCCAACAAAAAAAGATAAGTAGAGTGAGGAAGATCCTGCAGCCAATGATAGGTTCTGGTTTCCTTTTCCCTGTCTTCCTCCACGCTGACCAGTCTCCCGTTGGAGAGCGCTTTGAATTCATCAGCGACCGTCACTATGGTCTCCTGTGTGACCTTGTCATTGGGATAGTCGTAACAGGGAATCCAATGATGGGCATATTCGGGCCAGGAGACGGTGGATACCATTTGAGGATGATCGGAGGCCTCGTCATCGAAGAATAGACCATGTTGGGGGTCGGTGCAGTGGTATTTGACACTGAATTTGATTTCATCGCCATAAGTGTAGCCTTCGGGCAGTCGAACGACGAGGTGCTTTTCTGTTTGTTTGAATTCGAGCGGTGTGTCGGACGAACTGATAACAGAGGTCACGAGCAGTTCCTCGGCATCCAGCACACACTCCTCGAAGTCCTCTTTCAAGGAAGTCAAAGTTATGGTGTTTGTTCCCCAGAACTTTTTCTTATCCAAGTCAAATGTCAGGTTGATACGATAATGTTTGGCATCATAGTCACGGCTTCTTTCGAATTGCCGCGGCCTTTTGTAGATGTCATCTTTTTGTGCATACGAGATAAAAAGCAAAGAGGTGACAGTGGTGATTATAAAAGATGTGACAATGATTCTTTTCATTCTTTCTCTCCGTTGACTGAGAATGTACGAGAGTCTTTTCTATACTATAAACCAATAGAAATGTCTAAAAACATCGTCTTTTTTTAACTCTGGATTCCTTTGTTGCTGATTTGGGGCGAGATGCCTACGTCTCGCTTCCTCTTGTTGTATTAAAAAGGAGGAATAGCTACACTATAAAGTTAGAAGCTCATTTTGGAGATTAGAGCATGAAAAGAATAAAAGAAGAAAAGGAAAGGCTGAAGCTTACAGGCTGGGTGTTTTGCCTCATATTGTCGTTTTCCCCCCTATCAACGCTGTCTGCCCAGCAGCCAGAAGATCTAAAAATCTACCAAACCGATAAAAAGATCGTAGTCGACGGAAAACTCGAGGATTGGGAAGGAATTGAAGAAAGACCCATAAATCTGACCTCCCAAGGAGAGCAAATCCAGGCTTCCACTGATTTGTCGGTCACAGCAGTGTTCACCTATGATTCTAAAAACTTCTATGCCGCAGTAAAGGTCCTCGATGATCTTTTTGAATTTCCCAAAAGGAGTTGGAGATACGGTGATGGACTTCTCCTGACCTTTCTCGATCCATCCCAGGGAAATGAAGGCAACCGATTTTACTCCTTCGGGATTTCTCTGGAAGAGAAGGAAACAGTCATGCTGGTCGTCAATAAAGATGGGATTTATTTTCCCGGAATAGATGTCAGAGATATGAAACTGAGGATCGTTTCAGACGAGAAAAAAGGGGAAATCATCTATGAGATGGCCATTCCTTTCCAATATCTTTCCCCCTTCAAACCTTTTATCCAAGAGAAGTGGGGGATCAATCTCATCTACGCTGATCGTGATCAGGAAGAGAGAACGTTGGTTTTTCTTTATCCCGACCCTGACTATGACACAGAACTATCCGATAAAAGGAAGGGAACGATCTTTCAGTTCATCAACCATGTTCCCGATGAGCCCGAGATCCAGATGTCCCTCACCGCCACCCACTTCTATCACGACAGCGAGATAAGCATAATCCTTGCTGTTCATTCGCCTGAGGAGATGTCCGGATGGCAAATCAGATCTATACTTTTGGATCCCAACGCAAGAAATGTGCCTCAAACAGAGAAAATCTCTTTAAAAGAAGGGATGAATATATTGCGTTTCAATCTGGAAAAACAAGACTATGCAACAGGTTCCTATGATCTCAGTGTAGGAGTGATCAATGAACAAGGATCTCTTCGGTTCAAGGAGGATACTAAGTTTTACGTTCTGAACCGTATAGAATTCGAGCAGTTCCAAACAAAATTCGACGAAGTCAAAAAGAGTGAAATGTCCGCGAAGGATGAGAAATTCCAGAAAAGCCTTTCCAACTTAGAAATCCGGTTTGACTGGATCAGAGAATATATGGAAGAAGCTCCGCCATTCATCGGAATTGATCCCATTGCAGAATGGTATGACGAGATAGAGACCTTATTCGAAAACGTTGACGAAGGAAAGCCGGCAGTTTTTCCTCTGGGGTCCATAGGAAGATATGCCCACAGGTCTGAGATCGACGGGACTCTCCAGCCTTATACTGTCTATATTCCCCAAGACTATAACGAAGAATACCCCACGCCTCTCTTTGTCACTCTTCATGGAAGCGGTGTGAATGAGGTGCAGTATGCGTACAACCTGGCGATGATATTAGGGGCAGGTCGGTTCAGAGGGGGGATACCGAAAATGATCATGATTGCACCCCAGGCCAGGGGGCTCTCCGATTGGTATATCGGAAATTCAGGCAAGGATGTTCTTGAGTGCATCGATCACATTAAAACCTTGTACAACATCGATGAGGAAAATATTATTCTCGATGGATTCTCCATGGGAGGCTATGGTGCATGGCGGCTGTCGCTCTTGCACCCAGAACTTTTCAAGGCTGTCATCATACGTTCGGGAGCTATCGTTCCCCCTCCTTTTGTTAAAGGAGAAAATATCCTCGAACTTCTGGATAGGGGAAAGAACCTGGATTTTTTCTGCGTCCACGGAGCCAAAGACAATGCTGTTTCTGTAGAGAATGCAAGACAAGCCGTTCAAAAATTGAAAGAACTGGGCATAAGCCACAAGTATGTCGAAGTCAAGGATGCCTATCATACAGACTACGATAAATGGGGGGAGATCTTTGGATGGCTGAGGTCGATAATAAAACCGAAAAGTGAAAAAGTTGATAAATAGGGATGCCCCCTATTCTGCTTTAAATCTCAAGCTATTGTCATTTCTTCTTAAAAAAGAATTGGAAAACAGGAGTGAACCATTTCTAGGCGAGTTGCGTAGATAAAGACAGTAATAAGACGAAAAATGAAAAAAATCTGCGTGGAGTTGTCCAATGCTTAAAAATTACATAAAAGCAGCCATCAGAAATCTCTTGAAGCGAAAAGGCTATTCCCTGATCAACATCGTGGGTTTGGCTATCGGTATGGCTAGTTGTCTGCTTATCTTGATGTTCGTCAAAGATGAACTGAGCTACGATGCCTTCAACGAGAAGGCTAACAGGATATACCGCGTGGCCGCCTCGTTTTTTTATGGGGGAAGAAATTTCGATATCGCGGTAGCGCCTGCGCCGATGGCTCAGGTCATCATCGATGAATACCCAGAAGTGGAAAACGCTGTCCGGTTCCGCCAGCGCGGGAGATACATCTTCCGCTATGGGGATAACACTTTCAGGGAAAAACGCGTCTCCTATGTCGATCCTTCCTTCTTCCAAATCTTCAGTATTCCGCTCCTGAAGGGGAATCCGAATACCGCACTGAATGATCCGAACGCACTCATCCTGAGCCAGAACACGGCGCAAAAGTATTTCGGCGCCGAAGATCCGGTCGGCAAAACACTCCGGCTCAACGATCAAACCGACTATATAGTCACGGGTGTTTTCGAAGAAATCCCGGGCCATTCCCATTTCCACTTCGATGTCTTCATTTCTATGACATCTCTTGCGGAAAGCAAAAGCAAGACTTGGATGAGCCAGAATTTCCAGACATACATCCTCCTCCATGAGGGAGCCGATCCCGCATCGGTCGAAACCAAGTTTCCTGATATGCTCATCAAATATATGGGGCCTCAGATCGAGGCTTTCATGGGAAAATCCATGGAAAAACTCGTGGAAGAAAATGAATTGGCTGGGGAATTTTTTCTTCAGCCACTACGGGACATACATCTCCATTCGGATTTGATAGCCGAAATGGAGGCCACGAGCGATATCAAGTATGTTTATATTTTCACGGCCATCGCTCTTTTTATCCTGATCATTGCCTCGATCAATTACATGAACCTTTCCACAGCCCGATCGGCTGGACGGGCAAAGGAGGTGGGCATCCGGAAAGTGTTGGGATCGTTCCGGTCTCAGCTTGTCCGGCAGTTCTTGACAGAATCGATGATGCTGTGCCTCGTTTCTTTGGTAATTGCACTGGGACTGGTAAGATTGGCCCTTCCTTATTTCAACGGATTGTCAGGAAAATCATTATCGATAGCAAATCTCGGAAATCCTGCCCTGGTTGGGGCGCTGGTGCTGGTTGCGATCATCGTGGGGATTTTGGCCGGAAGCTATTCGGCCTTTTTCATTTCCGCATTTCAACCTGTCAATGTTTTGAAAGGGCACCTCAAATCCGCGATCAAAACCGGATGGCTTCGGAGTGGGTTGGTAGTCTTCCAGTTTGCAGCCTCAATCATCCTGATCATCGGGACATTTGTGGTCTACGATCAGCTCCATTACATCCAGAACAAAAAGCTGGGCTATGATAAGGAACAGGTTATCATCCTGAACAATACCTATTTGCTCGGCGATCAGGCTGAGACATTCAAAAACCAGATGCTGGCTTACTCTCAGATCGTCAACGCCACGATTTCGGACTATCTTCCCATTCCATCTAACCGGAACAATACGTCGGTTTTACCGGAGGGAGAGAGGGACAACAAAAAGGCCACCTCCATGCAAAACTGGATCGTCGATTATGACTACATCCCGACTCTAGGGATGAAAATCGTCGCGGGGAGAAACTTTTCAAGAGAGTATTCCACAGATAACAGGACAGCAATTATGAATCAGGCAGCAGCTAAACAGTTCGGTTGGAAACAACCGGTCGGAAGAAGCATCGGCCGGCTCGTCTCCGTTAAGGGGGATATCGAACTTTATGAGGTGATCGGTGTGGTCGAGGATTTCCATTTCGAGACACTCAAGGAAACGATCGGGCCATTGGTAATGTTTTTAGAGGAAAGCAACGGAAACATTTCTTTCCGAGTCGAAGTCAAAGACATCTCAGGAGCGATTGGCCTTCTGCAGCAAGGCTGGAAAAAGTTTTTGCCTCTCCAGCCGTTCGAATACAATTTTCTGGATGAACGATTTGCCGATATGTACCAGACAGAACAAAGAATCGGCAGGATTTTTGGCGTATTCGCCGGTTTTGCGATCTTTATCGGGTGTCTGGGATTGTTCGCTCTTGCGGCCTTCACAGCGGAACAGAGAACCAAGGAGATCGGTATCAGGAAGGTGTTGGGAGCAACAGCTCTGAACATCATGCGGTTGCTGACCAAGGAGTTCGTGATTTTGATCGCCGTGGCCAACGTTATCGCCTGGCCAGTGGCATTTTGGGTGATGAAGGATTGGCTCATGGAATTTTCCTACAGAGTGTCGCTGAGTCTCTGGGTGTTTGTTGGTGCGGGATTGCTGACTTTGTCGATCGCGCTGCTGACAGTGAGCTTCCAGGCCATAAAAGCCGCTCTTGCTGATCCAACTGCCTCCCTCCGGTACGAATGACCTACCTCTGTTAAAAATTTGTCAAAAGGCGAAAGGATGACCGTTTTTTCCTGTTCGGATTCGGATATAAACTGTTCAAAAATGAACAGATATTTTACGATAAACGAATGAACCGACCCGAAGAACATGATGGCATATTTCTTGCCCGTAGCAAAGACTGAGGATGCAATACCATGCTTAGACACGAGATTGTTTTAATTGTCCGCAATCTGAAGAAAAGTAAGATTGTCTCATCGATCAGTATCTTAGGCTTAACAGTCGGTTTTACATTTGTCATTCTTGCAGTCAGGTATGTATATACCGAGAAAACATTCGACAGATTTCACAAAAACCACCGCTCCATCTATCGTGCAGAAGAAGACATTCCTGAACATGGATTTTCTTGCTACAGCCCCAATATCCTGTATTCTTGGCTGAAAGATAATATCCCGGAAGTCAAAAAAGCGACAAGAATCATCAATGATGGGGGCTCTGGGATGATGCGAAACGTCGTGTACAACAACATTAAATACAATATCAAAAAGCCCTTGATCATCGATGATGATTTTTTCTCCATTTTTTCGTTTCAGATTCTATCCGGAGAGGTGGAATCATTTGGCAGAGATAAGCATTCATTGGCGTTAAACGAATCTTTGGCGAAAAAAATCTTCGGAACTGAGAATCCCATCGGAAAAACCATGGGCTATAAAAATGACATCTTTACTGTAAAGGCGGTGTTGAAGGAACCTCCACCGAACTCATCCATAAAATTTGATGTTTTGCTGCCGATCGCTAATATTCCTGACTATGCCAACGATGTGAGTTGGACGAATAGAACGCTTCAAATATTTATCCTTGCTGCCGACAATATCTCACATCTTGCACTTCAGGAAAAAATACACTTGGTTGTGATGTCGGCATTGAAACCTCTCGGTATTTTTGAGACTGTCAATCCTTGGCAGAACAAATTAAATCCAATGAGAAACATCTATTATTCCTCCTCATTTGCCGGTGAAAACATCTGTATACACGGCAACGGCAAACTGACGTTCCTGCTTTTAAGCGTTGCTGTGATTGTTCTGGTCATCGCGATGATCAATTATGTCAATGCCTCGATGGTCAAAGCTTCTGAGAGAATCAAGGAGATCGGGATCAGGAAGGTCTCTGGAGCTTCGATAAGCGACAATATTCGTTTATTGATTTACGAATCATCATTTCCATGCTTTATCGCTGTTTTACTTGCGCTGATTTGCGGTTCTCTTCTGGAGCCTGTGATTGGGCCTTTATTGAATGTCCCGTTGGTTAAGCTCGAGCCTTTGCATTTTGTCATGCTCATTGCTGGGGGTTCGTTTTTGGGCGTTTTAACCAGCCTGTATCCCGCATTAAGCATAGCATATTCAAGTATTACCGATTCTCTCAAGGAAAAAA
>Ga0209635_10000378_pt1 | contig 29682 bp, 26 predicted proteins | sample DeeMarSWOR230_32_FD_187463 | JGI IMG/M metagenome (GOLD analysis project Ga0209635, IMG submission 187463) | Marine sediment microbial communities from White Oak River estuary, North Carolina - WOR-2-30_32 (SPAdes) (version 2) | ecosystem: Environmental > Aquatic > Marine > Intertidal zone >...
TCTTAACGGGCACGTTTTCATAGACCGACGCTAAACACCTATCGAGTAGGTGTTCACTGTTTTTTGTAAGTATCACGACGTCTATTGGCTGCATTACCGTGTCCCTTACCAGTCTTGTCAAAGACTTCCTTGATAACGTTAATGTATGGAACCAATTGAAAATAAGAATTTACCCATTCCCAACTAAAAAAGCTGATTTTTCTGATAATTAACGGCGTGAAAACTAAAACCCTCCGCGCTTTACTTTGTTCGCGAAAAATTGATACATCGAATACGCTGTATAGAAACCATATGCAAATGTTAGTTTAACAAGCAAAGTTAGTCTGCCAACTCTAATTGCGTCGGCTATTATGTTTAAGCTACCCCGAATAGTCCAGACGCTCAAGGGTCTATAATGAATGCAGTACGGATCATAGCATGCAATCAGTTTGTATCCTTTCTGGGTTATCCAATCTTTGATGTAAGCATCCTCAAAAACGTGGAGGATCTTCGGGATTTCTATGTCTTTAACCAAGTCTGTGCGGATAAGCGTGTCATGTGTTCCACCCCGAAGATCAAAGATCTTACGAGTTATCCACAAGAACAGTTTAAGTATAGCTGGATTTTGGATTGTAGACCAGACTTCGATTCCCCAGACCGCGCCCACGTTCTGGTCTAAGTGCTTCTCGGCTTTCTTGAACCAGTCCTTACAAAGAACCGCGTCACTATCGACGAACATGAACCATTCGGTTTTCACCTGGTTTATGCCTTTCTGTCTCGCCGTGGCGCGATTTCCTCTGTCTGGGATTAACAAAATGTTTCCATGTTTCTTCTGAAATTCGCGCACTATTTCTAATGTTTTATCGGTTGAGTAACCATCGACAACTATTAGGCGGTTGACTGGAACGTTTTTATAAACAGATTTGAGGCATTCGTTAAGCATGTTTTCACTGTTTTTTGTAATTATGACAACGTCTACATGCATATTCAATATTCAACCACGCTATTACTTAAGTAATATTCTTAATCAACCTCAGCCTACCTCTTCAGAGGTAAAACTTTCCTTTTTTGAAATGCACTCAGATTCGCCACGTTTCGCCTCATGACTTATATAAGTGTGAGCTAGGTCTATTAAAACAGCCACAATTGATGTGCACGGTGCTCAGTACTTGAATATAAGTTTACGAAAAGCCTCCAGAATAGCGATTAATGCGCTTACCCCAAATAGACCTCACCATGCTCAGTGGATGATTACTAGGAAATGTAATTACCATTGCAGAGGCTGCAACGTCTGGAAAGAACAAGACCAAAGAGAATTGTCAACAGAAGAGATAAAACGCGGATTAGATATACTCAAGGACCTAGGCGTCGTAGAGATTGTATTATCTGGGGGAGACCCCCTTTTAAGAGAGGACGCCGCCGAGATAATCGAGCACGCCACAAATCTTTTCGTAACTACAGTGTACGACAACGGTAGCATGGCCACAAAAAAAATGGAGGCTTTGCGAAACGTGGATTTTGTGGCAATTTCAATAGACAGTTTAGACGAAGCCAAAAATGATTACATAAAAGCGGTCCCAGGTGCTTGGAAAAAAGCCATGGAGGCCGTGGAAACGCTGCACAACGAAGGAATAAGTGTGAGCGTAACACCTACAATTTCGCAGTTAAATCTTTACGAAATCGTGGACATCACAAACTACTTCACTCAAAAAGGAATCCCAGTTTGGTACTGCCTTTATTCTTTTGATCAAACTAATGACGAAAATCAACTTTTTAGAATCGGCAAAGCAGATGACGAGTTTATTATAAGGGATAAGCAGGCGATGGTTAAGCTGTGCGATGCTCTCATCGAGATGAAAAAGAAAAACAGGAAAATCCTTATAACGACCCAATTATTGAAGGCGCTTAGAACCCTCTTTCTAGAGGGCAAGAGAACGTGGAACTGCCGTGCACTTCAGAACTTTTTTGTCATAGATCATTTGGGCAGAATCGCTGGTTGCCACATTCACAACTTTGCAGCGTCAGTATTTGATTTACCCAAAATATGGAACAGCGAAAAATTCAACTTGCTACGCCAAACTTACAGTAAATGCACACAATGTGCCTACTTATGCTACATTTTTTATTCGCTTCATGGAAGTCCTTATGGAAATCTTATGTTGGCTAAAGACCAGTGGAAAAACGCAACGCTCTTCTTAGAGAAATAGCGCTAAACTTCCAAGTTTGGTAAAACTTCAATAATTTTCGCTATTGTTTGGATTAGCGAAATGTCAAATTTTTGCTCCTTTTCGATGTTTGCAATGTGAATGAGATGCACCGTGCGTGTTTTTACTTCTGGAATACTTCTCATTATCATCCGAGGTCCGCCGTCTTTTGGCTTTTTCAGTTCGAGAAAGGCAGGTAAGAACATGATGAGAATGAGAATTGGGGTCGCCACGATTAGTATGATAATTATCGGGGTCAGATTCGGAATCATCACAATCTTTGAAGTAATATGATTCAATTCTCAATATAACAATTTCCATTGCCTAAATGGGAAGTTTTAACCCAAGTGCTGTTATCTTTTCGTTTGATTTTTGATACAAGCACGTCCAGAAACGCCTTCGCGCAGATAGGGATATTGTAAAAGAAAGTGAAAATCAAAAGCGGAATGAGCCATTGAGTTCTCGTTCTGCCATCTAAGTACGCACCGATTCCTACCTCGAAAAACGGCGCAAAATTTCCGACGAAACTGTAAAAGGAAATTGGCACGGAAAACCAAAGTGCGCCAACAAGCATAGAAGATTCAAAGAAAATTAGTGGAATGCCTATAATAAAGGATAAAAGCACTATAAGCGGCATGAAATACACGTTTAGCAGAAGCAAGCCATCAATTTTCTCTTTTACCCTCAATTTTTTGCTTTTTAAAACTTTTAACGCGTGTTTAAAACAACACTGCATGTGCCCTCGTGCCCATCTGTATCTTTGCTGCCTGTACGCCTTCCAATTGTCCACTGCCTCTTCGTAGCATTCTGCATCAATGACGTAGCGAACCTTATAGCCCGCAAGGTAAACTCGGAATGTTAAGTCTGTGTCCTCTGCTAAAATGGATTCGTCCCAACCATGCAGACTCGCCAGTATGCTACGTCTGAAACCGCCAACCGTGCCGCCGAACAGTATACCTTTTTGGAAGAACAGTAGGTCAGTTACTTCCTCTTTTTGAAGAGGGTTTTGCCTTCCATCTCGCAGACGTACTCGAAGCCTACTTCGAGCAGTTTGCTTGCTTCGTCCAGCGTGTTGGCGACTCTTACGGTGAACTCGTCGTTTGCTTCTCTGAACAGCGCTGTTTCGAGGTCGATGTAGATCAGGGTGGTTTTTAGGCTGTTGTGTCCGAGCAGTCGCATTACCCATAGGATGTCTTTGGTTTTGTGGTATTCCATGGTGGCTTTCCAGTGGCGAAACGTTGTGAAGGTTATTTTTCTTAGTCTGGGGTTGGCGAATTTTCTGGCTGCTGTCTTTCGTTGGATGTTGTAGTTTTTGAGCAGGGTGCGCATTTTGACGTTGAATACTTTGTCGGTTGTTTTTGGGAGGGCGTCTAGTCGGTTTAGCAGTTCTCTTGAGATGGTTATTATGCGTGCTTTGTGTCCTTTTACAGGGTGATTGATTGTTATGGTTTTGTTGTTGCGGTCAACGTCTATCCATTCTATGGCTAAGGCTTCGCCGGGGTCTGCGCCTGTTTCTTTTAGAACGTGTAGAAATAGGCTTATGCGTCTGCCAACAGAGTTTATCAGCTTGTCTATTTCGGTTTCTAGTGGAATGAAGGGCAATCGGTCAGCTGGTTTGTAATTTGGGGCATCCCATTTTTTGCCTTGCATTCTCAAGAGGGTGTCGTAGGCTAAGACGAGGTTTTTCTTGTAGCCGTCTCCGCATTTTTTGTCTGCGATTGCGAATTTTACGTCTTCTGGGTTGTTTAGGTCTACGCCTTGGTTGAGGAGGGTCTTAATGAGTTCTGCGCGGTTTTTTATTGTTGAAGGTCGGAAGCCTTGTTTTTTCATGTACAGCATGAAGTTTATGATTAAACCCTTGCGTGTTTGCTCTTCTATTTGTGGTTTTGTGTCTCCCGCAACAGTTTTGGTTTCTGTTGCTTGGGTCAAATTTTTCGCTTCCTTGCGGTTTGCGCATATTCGACGCTTAGAAGTTAAGGTGTTTGGAGTATTTATTTGCCATTTTAGGTTTTTTTGTGATGGTTTTTCCGAAAAACGGTAGGCACAGTCTCTACAGAGCCAACGTTGAACGCTGAAGCCACCCGCTAAATATCGTAATCCGTCGCGGTAAAGCCTCTGTGAGCCGCATTCTGGGCATAGGGGGCTGGCGCTGGCGGATTCTTTCGAGTCCGACTTCCCAACTTTTTGTGAACCAGCTTTGTCGAATATGCTTGTATTTCGGAAGCCAACCTTTCCCTCAGCCAAATGCAAATTTCACCCTGATTGTTTCGCTTTCTGAATTGGTTTCTCAACTGCCTCGTAAACAGCCACGTAAATAGATAACTCTGGAAAATAACGCAAAGCACGAACAGGGGGATGCTCTTTTGACTGCTCCCTTTTTCTGGCTTCGCTACGTGCAATCGCCAAAATACTGCCAAACTCAGTTGTTTTTTCGTTAATTGCTATGACGAGAGCTTTCAGAATTTTCATTCAACCTCCAGTTTTTAGAATCGGCTTTAGCCTGTTCAAGATGCTTCTCGCAAAGGCGAAAAGATTTTGAATTTCGCCACACCCCAGAGGCTATTGCAGGTTCGTTGCATCCCCTAAAACCGCACACATCTGCAGGGAGTTTTCTACGTGGTCGGATATTCCTCTCAATGTTTATGCCTTCAATTACGATAGTTTGACCAAAGTTAACTCGTTCTTTCTGCAATGCTAAAACGGCGATCATAAAGCATTCTAGTGGCCTGCAAACCGAGCCGAAATAGGCTTTGGCTACGGGTTTAAAGGCAGAATAAAGTCCCGTGTCGCATCTGAAACCAACTGGTTTTCGAACTCCGCTAAACAAACTTTTGGGGTAGTTAACTCCAGTAGAACTGCCAGTAGTGTACTGCATACTTCATTGTTCACTCCTTTTTTCGAAGGATAGGTGAAGCCCTTTGAAGCTATTGAATCGCCAGACTGCAACTAGCTTAACCAAGGCTTCTTCTGAAGTCATTCCGCAGCGTCTGGCTTCTCGTTCGAAGGCTTCTCGCGGTATTGTTGTTTCTATGCTTGCATTTTGGTTACCTACTGAACGGATTTTGTATCGGCGCATGATAACTTTTTCGTCATTGAGTGTGATAGTTTCGTTTTCCATATTTTTCACATTTCCATGATAAAAAAGTTCAATAGCAAGGATGCATTAAAAGAAATCATACACACGTAATACCGTGTGTTCTTATCAGAAAAATGTCCTGGATGGTTGATGACAAGGGCAGGCCGAAAGAAGAAGGCGGACACGAGCGAATTAACATCTCGGTTGATTTGCCTACCCGAATATTGCTCGATAGCGTGCCTAATCGGTCTAAAATGATTGAATACTGTGTCAGATTTTTTGTTAAACCAAGATGGAAGCATTACATCGAACCTGAAGAAACGATTTGCTCTGGTTCTGAAGAATTTGAGGAAGGGGCTTCATTTGAGTTTAGACCTTACTTGAATCCGGGTAATGCGGTCCTTGGCATGAATTGTTATTTTGGTCGATTTCTGGATGAAGATGGAATGTCGTTCAGGGTTTCTGTTAACGGTATGGAAGGAAAGACTCTTTTTGTGCATCCGTCGGGTCTTGACTATTCGACCACGCAAGTTTATAGTGAAAAAGAGTTGGGTTTCTTTAATATGGAGAAAACATTTCGCGACAAGAAACACTATGTTTTCAAGTTTAAGTTTAAGCCTCTGTTTTCGAGTGGCTGGGCTAAAGTAAAAGATATTCACTTTTTGGTTTGGGTTATTGAGAATCCTTTATTAAATGAAATTACAGACATTTCACGTCTGATAGATCATTGACAGCCAAAGAAAACGCAGTTTTACATTTCATTACGTAATCTCGTAGGCAACTGAAAGGAATTTACATTGCTGAATGGAAACCCAGAAGTGGAATAACAGTCTGATGTCTTTGCTAATCCTTAGAGCAGACTGCAAGATGACTAAGAAATACTAAAAAGACAATCAATCCTTATCTAAGGAAATAAGTGAGGTCAAGCTTATAACGAATGAACAAAGAGAAATTGCGTCAATCTCAGTGGAAGAATACCTGAATCTACTAAAGAAAAACCAGAACCTCACGTTAATCAAAGACATGATTGAACACCTTCTAAACAAGAAGAAAAATGGAAAAATGTTCAACATCGTAACTGCCACTTGGAATCCAATATCAGGATGCTTGTACAACTGCAACTACTGCTGGGCTAGAGACCTAGCCTTAACAAAACTCAAGAACAGTCACAGATACTCCAAAGGATTCAAACCCAGTTTAAACGAAAAAGAATTACGTGTCACGTTCGGCAAAGGTGACCTAATCTTTGTGTCAGACATGGGGGATATGTTCGGAGATTTCATTCCTGAAAAGTGGATAAAACAGGTCTTGGACTACATAAGGCAATTTCCAGAAGCAGATTTCTTATTTATGACTAAGAACCCTGAAAGATACCTTAAGCTTCACTCATATATGCCTGAGAACACGATACTTGGAGTTACAATTGAAACGACATGTGACGAAATAATTCAAACTGATAACATTTCAAATGCGCCCCTTCCAACAGATAGATATGAGGCGATGAAAGCGTTGGACTGGAATAGGAAGATGGTTTCAATTGAACCTATACTAGATTTTGACCTGGACATGTTTTCAAAGTGGATTGAAGACATTAACCCATTCATAGTTTACGTTGGCTATGATAACTACTGTTTCAAACTTAGAGAGCCAACTCTTAAAAAAACAAACGATTTAATTGGTAAGATTAAAGATGCTTCACTTGTGATAAGAAAAACCATAAGACCAGCATGGTTTGAAAAGAAACATCTTATCAATGGGAAGAAGAATGAGTACAAAGCACAAATCTGACCTACTTGCAAAGAAAGTAAAAAGTCTAATAATTTCAGAGAATGCAGAAGATAGTGAACCCTACAATAAGGGTCATCCGTGGTCTGTTGCCAAGCTGCTTCTGCTGGGTCAATGGGCTGATTTGTACTCGACAATTATTGACAATAATTTCCCCAGCCACCGTTTTGTTGATCTTCTAGCTGGTGCTGGAAGAACAAAAATAAAAGAAACAAAAGGAAAACTGATTAAAGGATCAGTATTTGTTGTTGATACATTTTCAGAAAAGCATCCTTTTGTCAAATACGTTCTGGTAGAAAACAACCCTGAAAAATATGAAGCACTAAAAGAAAGAACAAGCATCTTCAAAGAAAAGTGTGAAGTAATTCCAAAAGACTGCAACAAAGTCGTGGAAGACATATTCTCAGACTACCCAGACCATAACCTTGTCTTTGTAGACAATGAAGGATTTAATGTTGATTGGAAAAGCATTGAGACAATAATGAGAGCTAAAGCTGACATCATAATTAATTACCCGACATCAATGTTTAAGAGAGTAGCACAAGACAGCAAATCATCAGAAAGACTTGATATTTTCTTTGGAGATGATTCTTGGCGTCTAGCTAGGTTTGACCGCAAATACTCTGCAAAGATTTACATGGAAAATCTGAAGATAGCGTATGAAAGGATAAAGAACGAAGTAACTAAAAGAGACATTAAAGCATACGTAAAAAACATTCAACTGGGAAATAGGTCATACTTTTATCACATAATTCTTGTATGCAAACAAGGAACATACACAATGTTCTGGGAACAGTTAAGAAAAGAATGGAATCAAAAGAACTGCAAATGTTTGATAGACTTCATCAATGATAAGACCTCACGCTTAGATTGGTTCGAAGGCTTTAGTGCAGAAGTTGAAGCTATTAATAGCAAGTCTAAAGGAAAACAAGTTGACCCTAATGAAAGCCTTGAAAGATTTTTAGGAAACATAAAGAAAAACAGCAACAAAGCACAACAACGGAAATAAGCAAAATCAGCCATCAAATTATTCGGGAATATATTTGAAGCTAAAAGGCAATCTCCGTTTTGAAAGCGCTCCGTAAAGGTCTTTGCGGCCTACCCATTTCCCTGACACGTGACCTATTCTCGTCAAGCGCCACCTGCTTTTCCTATTGATGTTTCTAAGTTGCGGGTTACTCGTTGTAATGAAAAGAGGCGCACCTGTTTTCGCTGTCCAGCACTCAGCTATAGCCGTAAGAAAGCGTGTGCCTATTCCTATGCCCTGATAATCCGGCAGAACCACGAGGCGGCTAACACGCCAATACTTCTTCCTGTATGGCGAATGCAAAAGCGCTATGAAGCCCACCGGTTTGCTTTTATAGACAGCCGCAAAATAACTGTGCCGCATTTGCTCTATCTTATTCCTATTTTTCGGTATTTTGCAAGTCTTTAATGCACAGTTTATGCTCTACAGGCAAGGTAATAGTAAAAGTTGTTCCTTTGCCCAAAGCACTCTCAACACAAATACTACCACAGTGAGCTTCAATTATGCGTTTACAGATTGCTAAACCAAAACCCATACCCTGAGCCTTCGTGGTAAACAAGGGATTAAAAATCTTGGACAGAGTTTGCTCAGACATGCCCACACCATCATCCGTAAAAACAATTTCCACGTTTTCCCCTACAGGTTTGCTGCTGACTTCCACCTTTCCCCCTGCAGGGATAGCATCAAACGCATTCTTTATCAAGTTAAGGAAAACTCGCTCCATTTTATTCACATCAACCCAAATAACAGGCTCGTAACGAGTGCGATCCACGACCCTAATTCGTTCAGGAACCTCAACCATCAACAAAACATAATCAAGAAGCTTCTTCGCAGAGCACTGCTCAATATCAAGACGTATCTCCGCCGAATAATCCAGCAAACTAGCAATAATTTTGTTTGCATGTACAACTGACTTGTCAATTATCTCCAACATCTCTACTTCTCTGCTGTCAACCTGACAAGTCTGTTTTCTTTTCAGGTAATACACAGCGTTCTTGATCGCAGTCAAAGGATTACGTAAATCATGACCAATCATCCCCGATAGTTCGCCTATAGCTGCAAACCTCTCAGCCTTTAATAGCCGTTCATTAGCCTCTTTCAATTCCCGAGTGCGAGCCTCAACCTCTAACACTAACCTTTCAGAGTACTCTTCAAGCAACTTCTCAAGTCGCTTCTGATCAGTCACGTCGCGAACAACCGCCAATACACCTACACTAACTCGCTCAATCCGAACTACAGAAGCATTAACCTCAATTTGCTTTTCAAAACCGTCCTTACGCCGCATAGTCATTTGATAACCGGAGGCAGGTTTTCCCTGAAGAGTCTCTTTTACCATGCTAAGAAATTTTGGAACTATTGTTCGATCAACCACCCCGATTTTGTAAAAGGGCTTTCCTATAATCTCCTCTCTTTTGAGCCCAGTCAACTCCAAAATTTTATTATTAATATCTAGAATTTTTCCTTTACAATCTAGGTAAACTAACCCATCGCCGGCTTTCTTCCACAGAGTTTGGTATTTTCCTTCAACGTCGCTGATTCCTTCTATTGTGACCTTTTTATCAGTCATGAAATTTAAACTCAATTGATTCGAGTGTCGACTCATTCAGTACGCATTCTCCAATTGGTAAAAGTCAACATGACAGGATAAAGCTCTTGTGAATCAAAGGTTATTATCAAAAATATGGTTGATTAGAAATCGCCAGCATAAACCACGGATTAACTTAACCTCTCCAAGAGAGCAAGCTAAAGCTTTAAATCAGCAACTTCAAAAGAACCTGTCTAGAGCTTTTTCAGCTGGTCATAGCTGACGACTTTCCACCTGCACCTGCCCTTGTAGTTCAAGTCTAAGAACAATATGTCCCTCGAACCAGCGGGCTCAATCGTTTTTAGCACAGGATTTCGATAATCAAAACGGTTATTCATGCTTAGGAATATAACGCAAGGAAACGGTGATTCGCCTTCGGCTTAAGCTATTTCTAATTTCATTATTCATTCTCGTGTTCTCTTTTCCTCTGCTTGCATGACCAAAACGGGTTATTCTCCAGTTCTCCATGCTTCCGCGGGTAATCTGAGGGTTACTTGTCAGAATGTAAAAAGGCATTTTCGTTTGTGAAGTATAAAGTTCCGCAATGAAATTCAGTAGTCGTTTTCCGATGCCTATGCCCTGATAATCAGGCAACACAACAAGCCTGCTCACCCGATAATATCTCGTTCTCATTCTTACGTGAACAATGGCGATGAACGCTACGGGTCTGTCCTTGTAGACTGCGGCGTAACATCGTGCGGTAGAAGCTAAGGAGCCGCTTAGATAGTGATATTGCCGAAACATTTTCCAAAGGGAAGCGCCGCACCGATAAACATCGAGCTTAACGGGCGGCCTAACCCTTTTTTTCGCGTAAACTCCATCGTGTCAGTGCAGAATACCCAATCAGGCTCTAGCCAATCCACAACGTCATAATGGCAAGTCACAGCGATGAACTTCTTCTTAGACCGCCGAACAGCCTTACTAATCGCAAAAGCACTAACCTTAGCAATCTCCCTATCAACAACGCTCGTAAACTCATCAAAAACAATCAAAGGCTTGTCCAAGCAAAGCGCACGGGCAACGTCCACACGCATCTTCTCACCTTGGCTGAGGCAATCATAAGCTTTAAGCCAGTCAGGCGGAGAAGCAAAACCGACACTGCAAAGCGTTCGCGTAATCTCACTTGTCTCTAAGCCTTCAGGAAAATCGTCAAGCACACATTTGCTGTTGTACTCGAAACCACGTACATACGCGTCAGGGAAAAGTTGCTTAGCAATACTTGTCTTACCCGAACCGCTGCGTCCAACAATAACGCCAACCTGCCAATCAAAATCCTCAATCGGCAAACAACCCCTAAACCGCTTCTCTAGCTTAACATCCGAAAGCATATAGCTGCCAACCACGCTTTGAGTCCTAAAGCTCTCCGCTTGATCCCAGCGTTTTACAATGTCAAAATCCGTAGCTTATAACCCTCCAGCTTCAGCTTTTCAAAAATGCGTTTCTGGTCAGCCTCATCCCTGCACTCAACTATTATCTCATAAGTCTCAGGTATAGTGAACGAAATCTCACGGTCGTCCAAATCCTCAGGAAGTTCCTCGCCGACGGATTCAAGAAGCGCCTTCAAATCTTCTTTTTCGCCCTGCTCAAGTATGCGCAGGTACTCGGCACTGTCCAGCTCTTTGTTGTGTTTACCCTTGAGCTTGTTCAGCACCTGCCGCAAAAGTCGGCGATCCACATCCTTAACTGGCAAGCGGATAACGCTGCACTCGGTCATGCCAAGCTCCCTCATAGCGGTAACGCGCTGCTGACCATCAGCCACTAAAAGTTCACTATTGGTGACAACAGGAACGATGTCTCCCCACTTTTTAATTGAGGCTTTCAAGCGGTCGAGTTGCGCCTGGCTCATTCTGTTGGGATTGTCTTGGTCAAACTTGAGTTCGCTGATTTTCACGCGCTCCGACATCGGAATCGGAATCTCTTTTTCAACCTCACTCACTCTTTTTTAACTCCTCGATTTTCTTGTTCAAACCGTTAATCAACGCTTCCCGCTCCTCTGGGTGAGCTTCGTAATATTCCCTGATTTTCCGCGCTACAAACTCGTCATGGAACCGTTCAAACTCCTCAAAGCTTTTTTCAGTGAATACGCCCTCAGGGTATTCCGCTTTTATTTTAGCTTCTACCGCGTCCCACCAAGCATTATCATCGAAGTTAGGATCATCCTCGTTTCGATTGTTGTTCCACTCGTAATCTTCTATTAGGTTGGCGTGAAGAAATTTCTGCATCTCACGGAAAAACCACATAACCCTGAGCATGACGCGCTCATCTTCACCATGCGGGTAAGCACCTGCGAACCACTTGTAAACTAAGCGTTCCATGCGGTAGCTGATAAATTCGGCTGACTGCTCAAGAACAGCGTGCTCCTCATCGGAGAGCCTGCTTAAAAGCTGTTTTGCTGCCTCGTTCTGTTGCTCTACGCTTGCCCCGCTATCTATTATGGCTTGGGCTTCGTCCTTCAGGCGTTCCCTTATTCTGTTTGCGCGGTCATGTAAAAGCAACTCATCATCGTCAAATATACCTAAAACTATTCCCTCATCGTCAGGGGGAAAGCCCAAAACGTTATCCTCTAACTCGTGAAGTTTACGGCTTAACCCATTCATCAGAAACTCCTCCTAGCCCGTTTTTTGCTTTCCTCTTGCGGTTTCGGAATCAGTATGCTGTTCTTCAGCTTCTCCTCCAACGCCATCACCCTCAGCTCCAACTCCTCGTCCTTGAGCAAGCCACCGTAAGTGGAGACGGCAGAAACCAGCACCCTCGCCCAACCCTGCTTAGCCCGGTCACTGTTGCCGCCAGCATGAATTTTTTTGTGAGCCATGCTCAAAACACCGTCTAAAACGCGAAACAACGTGTTTCTGCGCTCCTTCGCCGAACGGTTTGATGACGGTTTCTTAGCAGTCTCAACCATTACGCTCTTCCTCTGCGGTCATTCTAATGTAAGTTTAGACAACACAAAGCGCAGCTTAACGAATTAGCTGCCAAGAGACACCACAAAAACGGACAACAGGAATAATATGAGACCACAGGCAAATAAGGATAGTGCCTTTTTACGATTTTAAGCGTCAATCTGATTCCCAGTTCTTTCTTCTTCTTATATAACTTGTTTACTTTTCATTGGTCTATTGCAAACCACTTTTTCCAAAGGTAGAACAGAAAGGATGGTTATTGAAGACCAAGCCAAATTATGGCAAAAAATCCGAACGATAGTTGGATTAGGTTAAAAAAATTGAAAGCTAATACTAGATATTAAATTGGGAGAAAAATCACTTTTTCAGCTGGAAGAATCTTGTTGATCTGATTGGAAACAATCATCAGAAGACCGTCTTTCAATAGGTTCACTGAGGATAGACTCCTTTCTAGGCTTTCATTTGATGCATATCTTTTTGCTTGTTTCTTTTCGTTGGACTCAAGTTTTTTGACTGTTTTTTCCATAAATCGCTGATAATGCAGTATTGGAGATTTACCCGTTTTTTCAGCCTTTTTTATTGCCTTGATGGCTAATCGACCGCTTAATGCTGCGAGGTCCATACCCACCCCACGGTAAAGATCAATCAAACCTGCTGCATCTCCTGTCAGCAATATGTTATCTTCTCCAAGGTAAGTGGTTATCTTCTGAGTTGAGGCAAACCCTTCTTTTTTAACAATTTTTCCTTTAAGCGAGTATTTTTCTTTGACATAGTTAAAAAATCGCTCTACATAATCAACTGCATTTTCGTTAGCACCTGTTCCAATAACCCATTTTTCATCTTTTAAATAGACCCAAGCAAACATTAATGGGCAAAATTCCCGGTTAAAATACATATATAGTTTATTTGGATCAAGATTGCCTTCACCTTCAAAATAGTAGTTTATTGCAGTTCCTAAACGCTTCTTATCGAAATACTCCGGCTGCAACTTCCTTCTTATTCCAGAAAGCATACCATCAGCCCCAATAAGAAAACGAGTTCTAATTTGCGCCGATTTATTTTCCTTTGAAAATGTCACAATAATTCCTTTTTGATCCTTGCAAAATTCGATAAAAGAGGTATCGTCTTGAAAATCTGCACCTTCGTCTATGGCTAGTTGGTTAAGCCAACTGTCAAAAGTTGATCGCCAAAAATTAAGCATCCTCATTTTTCCCCCTATAGTTTTGCCTTTTGGAGTAACCATTTCCACTTTGTAAAGTACATTTTTGCACAGTTTTTCTTTCGGAATTTTCTTTCCGATGAGTTTCTCAAAATATGGAAATTGTATCCCTGAACAAGGTTTGTTTCGTGGTGTTTTATATTTCTCAAGTAGTAAGGTTTTGAATCCTTGTTTTGCGCTGAACCTTGCAGCTACTGAACCTGCAATTCCTCCTCCAACTATAGTAACATCAAATTCTTCCACACTAACTCACCTTGGTTTTCCATAATTCGTTGTAAGGCATGAGATGAATAAAGAAATTTTGTATATAATAATTAACACTCCTTTATACGTAGTTGGAAGGGACAGAATTACCAATTTGGGAACTAGCTGCAGAGTAATAACCTAAAAAAAGGGGAAGTTTAGCGGCTGATGTTTCCACTGTGGTTGGGGTTCAAATCCCACCCCGCCCGTTGCGGACCACTCCGAACGATTTTGGAGATTTTAGCACGCGCCAAGCTTGCGAGCCTCGCTCGAATCGTTGGGATGTTACTGCAAACTAAGGTTTACTTATTCTGGAGGCAGTCTGCTCCATAATAAAGAAAGAATCGTTTGGGTGTCACTATTTATTCCACGGTCCGTTCCAAGGTGGGTAAATGTAGGTTGCTCCAGCCTCCTCCTTAATCTTCTTTGGATACATCGGTACTTGCTCTCCGTCTTGCCATTGGAATAGTAATACTACCATAAGATCCTCACCTGGATTGTTGATGTTTTCGCCACCCAGAACGTCATGATTAGATGTGAAGACAAAATTCCGTGCCAAAGAAGTCTCGACCTTCGTTTCTTCTAACGCCGCGATAACCGCCTCGGTTTCAGTAGTCTGAGCCCTTACAAAAGCATCAAATAAAATAAAGCGGACCGTATCATAGGAAAGGGTGGCTAAAGAATTAGGTTGCACTCCCCACCTTTCGATATATGCATCTCGCGACGCTAACGTTTCTCTTGTCAACGGGTAACCTGCTACTGTGGGAAAGCCCACGTTGGTTGTGTATTCACATTTTCCTTGTGTCTGCTCCCAAGCCTCGGGATCAGTCACGTAGATGTTGACTCCCCAAAGGACAAAGGGTGATTGCCTCTCATACCATTCCTTAACCAAAATAATGCCTTCCTCTGATGCCACTAAAGGCACGAGTATTTCTGCTCCTGAAGCTTCTATTGCCGCTAGGTAACTTGAGAAGTCGATTGTGCCGAACGGAAACTTGTTATGATACACGATCTCAAAGCCGTACGTTTCTGGCAAGTAGCCGATTAGTACCGCCATGAGGTCAGTCCAAGTTGGGATGTCCTGAGCTAGTAAAGCGATTTTGTTGAAGTCTGAATAATCTCTTAAAGTTGAGAGGCTATCACCTGTGCCTATGAGCGCGTGGGTTGAGTTAGGCAAGGTCCTGAAAAAATACTTGTATCTTTGATAATTATCGGCAACCCGTTGCGTTAATTCGTCCTGCAATCCAGCAGTGCAAAACAGAATTTTCTTGTGTTCTGCGATAATGTCCTGATACGTCAACATGAATGACGCGTCGGAGCTTATTACAAAATCCACTTTATGGACTGTAAGCAATCTTGTTAGTGCTGCTGTTGCTATAGCCACATCTTGAGCGGGACTGTTTCCGTCGCTGTCTTCTGCTACCACTTCGATTTGTTTTCCCAGGATTCCTCCTTCATTGTTAATTTGTTCAGCTGCCAGTACAACACCTTGGTAGGCGCTCTTGCCAGTTAACATGTCCAGATCCGCACAGACTCCTATCTTAATAGTATCCTCTGACTGGACAGACTGTGACCAATAAACATAGGCAACACCTCCAACTACACCAGCAACAACAATTATGGCAAACAGAATGATAGATTGCACCTTGGTTAAAGCCTTAGAATCTAACACACCAATGTCTCTCCAAATCAAGCAATAATTAGTTAGAAAACGCATATAACATTTCCCAGAAACACAAAGCGTCTTCTGCAGGACACCTTGTGAAAAGTTTTTGAATAAACGCATACATAAAGAAAGGTGAGCAGTCTTGCCAAAAGCTTCAATTGAGCCTCTTCTTAAGAAAGCCAAGAAATCAGAGAAAAAATACGATTGGCTATCAGCTGCGGAAGGTTACGAAGAAGCAAGCGCCATTGCTGCAAAGGAAAATAACTGGTTAAAGGCTGCCCAATTATGCGACCAACTAGGTTTCTGTTATTTTAGAGCTGCCTTTCAAGCAGAAGCCTATCCAGAGTTCAGAGAACGTATTAAACTGGCAGTTAGAGCTTATGAGCAGGAGGGCAGCTTTTTTGAGGCGACTGGCAATGAAGACGAAACAGGAACCAAGCATGCTAAAGCTTTCGCTGCTTACGCTCAATCCTATCTTGAGACAATTGCACAGAAAAGGAGAGAGATGCTTGCAGAATGGTGGATCCTTGAGAACCAAGTATTAACAGCATATGAGAGTGCTGGTGATTTGCTTTCTGTTGGTAAAACCTGCAACCGAATGCTGGAGCACTCAAATTATTATCGGTTTTGGCTAACGAGGAATTTGCAAGAGCGGAGAATGGTTTTGGAAGAAGGGTTTATTCTCGCAGAAAAAGCCATCCAAGCTTTATCCAAACTAAACGATGTTTACGAGTTGGCTAGGGCGTACTGTTTTGCCAGCTGGTTCTACAGTTGGGGAGATGAGTATTGGGAGTTGGAGGACAAAATACTACTCTTAAACAAAAAATGCCAAGATTACGCAGACAAAGCCTTAGCGCTTTCACAAAAAACAGGCGATGCCTGGCTCATCAGCTGGGCACATATAGTGGCTTGGAATGCTGCTTTTATGTGTAACCTTAATCCAGCTTCAGGTTTAGATTTCGCTGAAAAAACCCAAAAGTATGGAAAAATTGCTAAGGATAAATTCTTGATGGGGTTCGGAAACACTTTCATAGCGTGGTCAAGGAGCGTCTTGGCGTTAATGCAGGAAGACCCAGACAAGCAAAAAGCAATGTGTGAGAGCGCAGCTGAAACTGCTCAGGAAGGCATAAACAACTTTCATAAAATCAACCATACAGTGGGGACCCCCCAAACTTATGGTCATCTCAACACCGCCCTTACCACGTTGGAATCAATAGAGTCTGATCCTGAAAAGAAAAAGGTAATTGTTAAAAAGATCACTAACATAACTGAAGAATTATATGCGCACCTAAGTAAAGGCGCAATCCTTAACGACTTTTATTTGCTTGTTTTGAGTAGAAACCTGTTTTTTTTATCAAAAACTAAGGGCGAGCTTGAAGAAAAAAGAAAGCTACTTCAAAAAGCTCAAGTCTACGCAAAAAGGCACATAGCTTTAATTGAAAGCATATACTCTCCATTTTGGGCCCTCGCTTTCTTCTATCATGAACTTTTCTTAGTGCAGAACGACCTAGCCAAAATCGAAACCAACTGTAAAAAAAAGATTGGACTATTGAGTCAATCCACTAAATCCATAGAGAGGAGCATCGAAATAATCGAAAAGAAAAGGAAACTCTATTCTCAAAGCGGCTGGCAAACTGGCTTTCTTTCTGGCCTATACTATGAAAAACTCGGTCGCACCCTCCAACAGGTCTACTCGTTAAGCAAAGAGAAAAACAGATTGTCAAAAGCAATTAACGCGTATGAGAATGCAAGTTCAGCCTTCAAGAAAGCGGATCTGCCCACCCATACGGCTGAGTCGCTTTGGCATATAGCTCAACTTCATGGTCAGTTAGGCGAACACCAAGAAGCCTCAACAAACTACGAGTCTGCATCCCAAGCCTATGATCTTTCTGCCAAAACGATTCCTCAGCTCAAAGAATTTTACAAGAATTTCTCAGACTATATGTTGGCTTGGAGCCATATAGAACAAGCAAGGTATAATCACTCCATTGAAGAATACGGCGAAGCAAGGGAACACTATGAAATAGCTGCCAAGCTTCACAAAGCATCTGAGACTTGGGGTTTTCTCGCTCCTAACTATTTTGCTTGGGCCACTATGGAAGAGTCGGAAAAGCTAAGCCGGAGGGAAAGCAACCAACAAGCAAAAAAAACCTTTCAAAAAGCATTAGAACAGTTCAGCATAGCAGAAAAATCTGTCAGACAAAAGCTTGGAGAAATTACATCTGCCGACGAAAAAGAAATGTCCCAAAGAATGCTCAAGGCTTCTGACCTCAGACGTAGATTCTGCCAAGTCAGAATTCTTGTTGAAGAAGGAAAACTACTTGATAGGGCAGGCAAATATCTGCAAAGTTCAAAGAAATATGGCGAAGCAGTAGAAAAAATTGAAACAATTATTGAGCAATTAGAGTCTGAGGCTGAACGCAGAGAAATACGTCTAATGGGAGTTTTATGTCGGGCTTGGGAGAAGATGGCTATAGCGGAAGAGACAACTTCTTCTGAATCCTATTTGGAAGCTGCCAAACTCTTTGAGCAGGCAAAAGACCTTAGCGTTACCAAGAAGACAAGTCTTTGGGCTTTAGGTAATAGTAGTTTTTGTAAGGGTTTAGCTGCTGGAATAGACTATCAAAGTAGTTTAGATTTGAAGTATCATGTTATGGCAAAGGGTCATATGAAAAGTGCTGCTACAAGTTACTTTCAAGTTGGGTTTGGAAACGCCTCGGAATATGCTAAGGCTAGCCTCCGTCTTTTTGATGCTTACGTTTTTATGAATCAGGCTGAGGGTGAGGTGGATCAGGAGAAGAGGGCTAAGAAGTATCAGATGGCTGAGAACCTGCTTCAAATCGCGGCTAACGCTTTCATGAAAGCAAAGCAGCCTGAGAAATCGGCTCAGGTGAAGAGAATTCTAACGATTGTTGGAGAAGAGAAGGTTTTAGCTGCTTCTTTGAGTGAGGTTCTGCAGGCGCCATCTATATCTTCAACAACGTTGTCTTTTTCAGCCCCAGTTCAGACCAGCGAAGCTTCAGTTGGTCTAGAAAGGTTTGAGCATGCGAATGTCCAAGCAAATCTAATCGCTGGCATGAAAGAAGTTAAGGTTGGCGAATCTTTCTGTTTAACTGTTGAGTTTGTTAACGCTGGCAAAGAACCCGCCTTGTTGAGTAGGGTTGAGGATTTTGTTCCTCCAGATTTCATAGTGATCAAGAAGCCTGAGATCTACAGGTTGGAAGATAGCTGTCTTAACATGAAGGGAAAACAGCTTGCCCCTCTAAGACTGGTGGAAGCTAAGCTGGTTCTTCAACCATCAAAGAAAGGAGTTTACCAACTAAAGCCACGGGTTCACTATTTAGATGAATTGGGGCAAAACAAATCGCTCCAATTGAAGTCTGTTGAGATTAAGGTTGAAGAGGTGGTTCTGGCAGATCGGGTGCCTACTGGCACAAGAGAACTGGATTCTTTGTTGTTGGGTGGCATTCCCAAGGAATACGCTGTTGTGTTGACTGGTTCTCCCAGTGATGAGAGAGAGTTGATTATCAGGAATTTCTTGGAGGCTGGAACTAAGGAGGGTCAAACCAGCTTCTATGCGACTACGGAAGCAGTTGGTCTTGAGAACCTCCTAAAGATGTCTCGTTTCTATCTTTTCTTGTGCAATCCCAAACCCAAAGTTGAGGTCCCTGACCTTCCAAACGTGTATAGGCTTCATGGAAAAACAGACTTAACAAACCTTAACATTGCTCTTCTGAAGGCTTACCGAAGCATAGAGCCGTCTTTTCAGAAGAGAGTTTGCTTGGATGTTGTTTCTGATGTTTTGTTGCGTCATGGTGCTGAAACTACTAGAAGGTGGGTTTCGGAGTTGATAACGGATATGGGATCAAAAGGCTTTACCGTTTTAGCTGTTTTGGATCCAAGTATGCATCCACCCGATCAGGCGAATGCGATCCTGAATCTGTTTGATGGAGAAATCAGCATAACCCAGACTGAAGACCCCTTGGAATGCAAGAAGTCTTTGAGAGTCAAGAGACTTAGAAACCAGGAATACATTAAAAACCCAATATGCATAACAAAATCCTAGAAGAAAAAAGGGGGATTTTGCGGGAGGCATCTCCACTTGCCGTATGTTCCGCCAGAGCAACCCTAAAATTTTACCTAAAGAAGGAGCCAAGCTGTGATTGCTTGCTTAATGTCTTGTCTTTAGCTCGTTTTTGCTCATCTGTTAACAAACCCAGCTTTTCAATCAGGTACAAACAGTTTTCAGGAGCATACCCATGAAAGTGGTTGTTGAAATAGCCGTAAACTTTCTTCACATTTTTAGCAACCTCTTCCACTTTAGGAACCCACTCGTCAAGCTCTGCCTTTTCGTACAGGTAGTCAAACCAAGGTCTTTCTCCTCTCCCATGCCACCTGAAATACGTGAAGTCCGCTGTCAAATGCACTTCAGGCGGCAAAAGCGGCTCATCAACATTGGTATAAGCAACGTTATACTCCTTCAAAAGACCCCAAGTTTCATCTCGCATCCAAGACAGATTGCGAAACTCCACCGCGTATTTGAACAAGGGATCAAGAAGTTCAAAAAACGACTTAAGATTTTCAGGGTTGTAATCGTACTTCGGCGGAAGTTGAATTAGCAAGCAAGCGAGTTTGCCGCCTAACTGAAGAGGCCGCATCAATTCCAAGTAAGCTTCCAAATCCGCTTCAACGTCTTCTTTCAATCCAAGCTTCTTGTCATGCGTAATTACTTTAGGAAGCTTTGCTGCAAAAACAAAATCCGAAGGCGAATAACGCAGCCAACCCATTACCATGCCCTTTGAAGGATAACGATAGAAAGTTGAATCAATCTCCACCGTCTTAAACACACGAGAATAGGCTCGAAGCTTTCGCTTTTCACCTTTCTTATAGAAAAGTCCTTCCCATTCTCCATAGCTCCATCCAGAAGTACCCAAAAAAATGTTCTCTTTGCTCACATAACCGCCTCCAAAGCCTCAGCCACTTCATCAACACTATTATAGGTCTTGTCAGGAACTTTTAAAAGCAGTTCTGACAGGTGGATCCGTTGATCCAAGGTTAAATCGATTACTTTCCAGCCCTGATTCTCAATCAGCTCCGATTTTGACAAGGGAAACTGCGCATCTTCAGAGAGAACCACCCTTGCAGAGTCAACACCTGTGAACTCCGTTACTGGAATAAACGTTCCAGTCTTCTTGTATTGCATATACCGCGCTGCGTCAGTATTCATTTTAACACCATGATAAGACAAAGCAGCAATCCGAGGACTGATACTTTCAATCTCTTGATCTACAGCCAAAAGCTCATTGTCCGTGAACTGGTAAATATTATGCTTCCCCTTACCGAACAGGCGAGTGTAAACAATATCCGATTCGACACTCGGCGTTTCTATTGACAAATCAACACACTGTATCACATTAAGATCCTGCATTAAGTCAACAACCATCAACGTTACGGGTGCCCTTACCTCCCAAACAAGATGAACACCTCTCAAATTCAAGCAAGAAAGGAAATCCCGCGCTTTGTCCACATTTTCCTGATTCATAACGTAGCGGGCAGGGGTTTCCAGAACCAAGAAAGGCGCGTCAAGAACCCCGCAGTACATCACCATTCTGCTAATTACGGCGTATGCCTCATCAACCGGTTTTAAACCTATCCTATGTGTGAGATCCTGATGGCAACGCACTGCAAACGTGAAGTTTTTAGGCACAGTCCTTCGCCATTGCTCAATCATTCGCGTGTCAGGGTACTCATAGAACGTGTAATTGACTTCGACGAAATTGAAAACTTCAGAATAAGCCTTCAGCGGAGGCTTGTCTGGAACATTGAAGTAAGCCCACCCACCCGTCCCGATAAGATGCTCAGTCAACCACTGCACACTCGCTACAGGCTATTTAGCTGAATTCACTGATTAATTTAGCCTCAGTTACACCCTATCCTTTTGCGCTAATCTCTCACTTACAGCGCAGAACTATTAAATCTGTAGCTAAAAAAGGCTTAAAAGCCATTTCTCATTGGTTGGTTGCATTAAAATTTAATCCAACCAACTGACGAGACGGTGGTTGGGCGCAGGAAAATAGGGTGTTCTTGAGCGTATACAGGATTCAGGCTATACAGGTATGTTTCTGCAGTAGTCAAGATGTAGGCTAATAGCGGATTCAGATACAAATCATAGAGTACATCCCTATTAGAAAAAGGGTATACTCCAAGCTCAACAGAAGCAAGTCAATATAGGGTATAGGTATAGTCGGAATCGAGTATACGTCTAATGCCTGGTAGCGTGCTTTTTAACATGTTTTTCGATTAGACGCTGAAGGGTTTGCTGAGGCTCTGGAAGGACTGAATATAGGAGAAAGAAAAATGCATGAAGCAAGATTGCTATTGGTTTTCCGTTAGAGTCCTTTTCAGCCCCTTCCTTTTCTCCGTTGCTTTTGATTCATGATTGCCGATGGATGGACTAAAAAAGGGGGAAGTATTTTGGTTTCGTTTGGGTGTTTACCGTTTTCTGAGCAGCAGCACGAGTAGTAGCCCAACTACCACGATGGCGACGATTATGCCAGCTGTTGAGCCCATGATGTACATGTCAGTCATTGGCGCTGGTGTCGGTGTTGGCGGTGGAGTAGACTGTGGTACTTCCTCTACGGTAATGAAGGTTTCAGCGAATGAGCCATAGTAAGCCTTAGAGCCTTCGAACGAAGCGATAATCTTGTATAGCCCTGGAACTTCTGGAGTGAACTCGCAACCGAAGTAGCCGCTTGCATCGCTTGTGGCTCTGGCAACCTCGTAGTAGTTGTTGTTCGGGTCAAGAACCTCGATGACCACTTCGACGCCAGTAGCGTTCGCCGGACGCGGAAACTGTATGTACACGTATTTCATCCACTCGCCTACGCTCTCGTCAGATACAGCTGGAACACCATTTGGGAAACGCATTTTCACAACAGCATCATTCGTGCCTGGAGAAGCATCAGTCACCATGCCCTTTACCAGTACAGACTTGCCCAATGGCTGAACGGTGTCAGGTGCTGTAACTGTGGTTGCGCTTGGACCTTTACCTACGGCGTATATGCTATTGTCGTATGTGCTGAATATCACTGCTGTGCTGTCTGCGATCATTGGGTCCCCTCCCCAAACGGTAAACCGGAAGAGACCATCTACTCTGAAAACTACATCTCCAGTTGTGGCGTTGAGGCATACGAATGGTGCACCGCGAGGCAATGGCGTATTGCCAGAGTGCTCGCTGTGGAGCAAGTAGACTTTTCCGTCGGTAATGAATGCAAACTCAATGGGCCAGTTACTGCCGCCCCACATAAGTTCCGTGTATGGTTGCGTCATTGTGTATTCCCACAGTAGCTCGCCTGTCTTGACATCGATGGCTTGCAGTACTCCAGCCAAGGTTCCTAGGTAGAGTTTGCCATAAGCGATCATGCCGTTCTCGCCAGAAGGTCCGCCCATGAAATAGTCCATGTATCCTCGCGACTTAGTTGGACCCCATAGATACGCTCCATTGTCCATGCTGAAGCCAAAGAATGCACAGAGCTCTTTGCAACGCACGGTGAAGACTTTGTCTTCTAAACTCGTAGCAGCAAAAGACAGGGTTAAGCCACCCGTCGGTGGTTGCCAAGTTGTATTGAACAGTAGATTTCCTTGTTGCCCTGGTTTCAAGCTTATGCCCCACATTGCGATGGGCGCGTCATTAATGCGTCCAGCGCTGTCTATGTATCCACCGAGTATCCTGTCCCCTGGAAAATACCCGTAGCGGTTGGTGCTTCCCGGTAAGCCCGTGGGTATCGTCACGTTCCAATCTATTCCCACTGAAGTAGCGCTAGCCGGAAACTCTGGTATCCACTGTGCTGAAACGTTATACGGCATTGAACAGTTAATTGTCAGTCCTTGGGGTCTCCAACGTTGCGCCCAGTAATAAGCACTCGACCATGTGTTAAAGTCAAGACTAGCCAGATATATGTTGAGATAAGTCATGTAATCAGCGCTGGTTGAGTTCCACTGAGTCACCCAGCCATGTCGTTGGTCAACTGTGTAGATTAGGATTTCACCGTTTGGACCTCGGGTTCTAGTGCCCGAAGGCACGTTAATCATGGTGTACTCCCAGCGTCCAGTGAGGGGATCATACGCTTTCCAAGTACTTCCAGAAGTTGTCCACAAGTATGAGAAACAGCCATACATGTTCATTGTTTGCCAAAACATTGTTTGACCAAAAGATAGCCTTTCATTGTCACCTAAGACTTTGTCCCACAACTCTTCACCAGTTTTCAGGTCCACTGCAACAACTCGCTGCTCGAGTGTAGCAATGTCCAACTCCGATATCATACCTTGGCTAACAGTGCCCGTCGCAGTCGGTCGGCTTTGGCTAATTTGTCTATTGAAGTAGAGTACTCCGTTGATTATTACGGATCCTGAAAATTTGCCTTCGTATGCATCTCCCATCTCGTAGCCTACCATGTCTTGATACCACGTTCCTTCCTCTCCAATGCCTCCTCCGACAGCACCGCCTTCCGCTAGTGGCGTTGCCCACAGTATGTGGGGGGTCTCTGGTCCGTCGTTGTAAGGAGCGTATCGATTAGGCGGGGTTTCCCACCAGTCGCTTGCAATTGCTCCCCAACTCCTAAACTGTTGATTTATAGGGCGTGTCCAGTATTCAGATGGAAGCGGCTCGTCTGGATAATACTGTCGTGGCTCCTCCGTTACGTTTAGTGCCAGTTTCTCGCTGTCGCTGGCTAGCATCACTGTACCTACGGGGTATGTACGCCCGACCCTCTCGGCCGTTACAGTTTGTTGAGGGAAGTGCCCCTGCACATAGTATGTGCCAGCCATGGTAGGCACGTACACACGACCTGTTCCACCCGTAGTATCGGTCATTATGCCACTAATCGTCTCAACAACGCCGTCAGGCCTCGTGATCGTTATACTTAAGTCCTCCCATCCTTCCTGTGGGTGCGCCGTCGCCTCTGAAATTCCGACGTGGAACAGCACTTCTTGATTGACGCCTACTGGGTTAGGCATAGCACCAATGAAAGTATAGGTCTTCGCAGTAGCCTGCGCGTTAGCATTTGGTAAAGCAACAAGTGAAATAGCTATAGCAAATATCAGAAGCAAAGAAATAGCAGCAGCCTTAGATTTCCTTCTATCATATTGCAATTTTCTTCTTTCTCCTTTCATCTTATTGCGCATAACTGCGCTTTTATCCCTTCTACAATCTAGTTGTATATAAAATTTTGCAACTGTAAGGAACATGGCATTTTAATCTCACGCTTTACCCTTAGGTGTATCCAAGATATATAATTATCTACTAATTAAATGGCAGATTAGTTATTGTAACATTTGTATAATGCTCTGTATAACTCTCATGACTAAAGAACATGGAAACAGTTAATTTGAAATGTAGTCCCTCTCTTTCTCATGAGTTACGTGGTTTGTGATATATGTGAGTGATATGTAAGTAGTAAAGAGAGAAAGAGAGTGGGAGTAAGAGTGGGAAAGAGTAGGAGGGTTATGGGTTTGGGTATGGGGATTAAAATTTAATCTTAACACTTCACTTTTACTCTACTCTCCCCCCTGCGCCAGAAAGTCGTTTCAGTGATACCTTAAAAACGGTTAAACAAGCATTGTTTTAACCCCTCAATGAACGGGAGAAGTGAGAGAAATGTCTCAAAACACGATAATCAAGACCATACCATCTCAATCGCTACTTTCACTGAACATGCGAAACGTAAACGAATTATTTCCAGGCTTCGCCATCGGAGACTTTGCAGTCCTCTACGGCTCTCAATCAGTTTCATCTTTATCATCACTCCTATGCGTCAGAGCTCAACTGCCAACTCAGCTTGGAGGCTTAGGAAGCAACGTAATATTCGTCGATGGCGGAAACACGTTCAGACTCTACCAAATAGCCCGCCTCGCCAGACTCTACCAACTTGACCCTAAACAGACGCTGGAGCGCATCTACATTTCCAGAGCATTCACAGCATATCAGATGACCACGCTTATACTTGAGAAACTAGAAGAAGCCGTCAAACGATACGACGCTAAACTTGTCATAATTTCTGATGTCGCAGCGTTCTTTTTAGACAAAGATGTCCCAGAGGAAGAAGCACGCAAAGTTTTCAGTCAAGTCACTGCTTACCTTTCAGCCTTTGCCAAAGAAAACCAACTGGTACTAATCGCCACCTACCCTCCACATCAAGAAACCAGACGAAACAACTATCTACACGCATTGACATGCGCGAGAGCAAACGTAGTCGTATCCCTCAGGCAGTCAAAGTATGAACGAGAACTCGTTTTGGAGAAGCACCCCCGTTACGTTTTAGGCGTTGCAGAATTCTCCTCTGAAAACCTGACACTAACCGATTTCATGGAGGCTTAGCAGTGGGCAAGACCGTTGAGTCGTACCGTATGGCGTTGGAAGATGAAATTCGCAGATGGAATGGGTTCGCAAAAGCACTTCGAACAGAAGACAAAGAAGCTTTTGAGGCATTAATGGATGCTTGCAGACTTTTCGCTTCGGCAGGAAGCAACGCTACGCAACCTATACTCTTTGAGCCTATGGTTATGTCTATTCTGCTCTTTCAGCAAAAGAAACTGCACCGATTAGAGAAGGCATTAGATGCAATCAGGCGGTCCAGTCAGCCCTAAGCGCGTTAAAGGCTGGCTCTTTGACGTTTACCCTTCTGATTTCGGTGAAGTCGCAGTTTGGATTATCAGCGAGAACGGAGAAAGAGTCAGACTTACAGACAAGTTTCAGCCTAAAATCTACGTTTCAGGAAAGCAAGAAGACATAGAGCGATTAGCCAGCAGCTTCTTCTCAAGCCAAGCCATAGCGTCTTGGAATTTCGCTTACAAGTACGCTCACCCAACAGACACTGAAAAATCCAAAGTCTTGGAAATTTCCCTCAAAGACTGCAGAAGAACGTCTTCCTTTACTCGTAGTATTCTGAAAAAGGGAGATTATCTGCAGTATGAAGTTCACAACTGCGACTTGCACGGCGACAGAGCTTACCTATTCAGCCACGACTTATTTCCGCTTGCATTGATGGAAGTCGAAGCTGAAGAAACAGGATTGAAATACACGCTTTTGGACTCTGTAGAAAGCACAGACTACTCCATTCCGCCTTTGCGAACAGCAAAACTCGAAGTAGACATTGCGAAAAAAGGCAAAATAGCGAGCTTCAAAGACCCAATAGACAAAATGCGTGTAACTCAAGCGAACAAACAAACAAGAATAGATTCTAGAGATGAAGCAGACAAACTACTGCAACTCGCCAGCGCCGTCAAAACATTGGACCCTGACATCGTCTTGACCGTCGGTGGAGACTCCTACCTATTTCCTTATCTCATAAACAGAGCAACAGTCAACAAGGTTCTAGCCAAGTTCATACTAAGCAGAGACGAAATTCCTTTCGTTCCGAAAATAGCTCAGGGTAGAACCTTCTTCTCGTACGGGCGCACATTCTATAAAGCTCCAACAATGCGGCTTTTCGGCAGAGTCCACATCGACAGAAGCAACACTTTTGTTCTGAATGAGGCTGATTTTGACGGTCTAATCGAGATTGCGAGGACTTGCAGGGTTCCGTTGCATACTGCTTCGCGTTCGTCTATAGGCTCCAGCATGTCCTCGCTCCAGTTTTATCAGGCTGTAAAAGATGATGTTTTGATTCCGAGAAACAAGAGCATACCCGAGGCTTTCAAGTCCGCTTACGAGCTGCTTGTAGGAGACCGCGGAGGCTTCGTCTACGAACCTGTCGTTGGTATTCACGAGGATGTCGGCGAAGTAGATTTCTCCTCGATGTATCCAGTTCTAATGGTGAAAAACAACATTTCTGCAGAAACCGTGTTGTGTAAATGCTGCCCAAACTCGCGACTGCGCATTCCAGAGCTGAATTATCACATTTGCGAGAAGCGAAAAGGCATTGTTCCCAAAGCATTGGAGCTTGTTGTCTCCAAGAGATTGCATTATAAGCGAATGAGAGGAGAAGTTCAAGACCCTGCGCTCAAGGAAGTTTATGACAAGCGACAGGCTGCGTTAAAATGGATTCTCGTAACGTGCTTTGGCTATCTGGGTTACAGAAACGCCAAGTTTGGCACTGTTGACGGTCACATGGGCGTTTGCGCTTTTGGCAGAGACGCGTTCCTTAGAGCTGCGCGTATAGCAGAGACTAGAGGCTTCACGGTTATCCATGGAATCGTTGACTCCTTATGGCTAAAGAAGGAAAACGCAACCATTACAGAGTACACCGAATTATGCAAAGAAGTAACCGAGAAAATAGATGTCCCATTGAATTTTGAAGGTCGTTACAAATGGATTGTTTTTCTTCCCTCCAAGATGCATCCTAACATTGGCGTCTTAAACAGGTATTACGGGGTTATGGAAAACGGCAAGGTAAAAGTCAGAGGGATAGAAGTTCGCCGTAGAGATACGCCGCGTTTTGTTTACAACGCTCAGATGGAGATGATTAACGTTTTGGCTTCTGCAGACGACTCTAAACAGTTTATGGAAAAAATCCCTGAGGCGCTGAAAGTAGTGAAGGCATACAGACGTAGACTGCTCGATGGAGACGTGCCCATATGGGATTTAATCATAACTAAGCACTTGTCAAAGCATCCGAAGAAGTATAAGCAAAGAGTAAGCCAGGTCATCGCTGCAGAGCAGTTAATGAAGGAAGGGGCTGAAGTTCACGCAGGCAAGAACATACGGTTTCTCTTCACAAACGCTGAAGACAAACGACACGAACGCCGAGTTAAAGCAGAACAATTGATTGAAAACTGTGTGAATCCAGATACAAGAAAGTATCTGCTTCTCTTGTATGCTTCAGCGGCAAGCCTAATGGGCTTCTCAGGCTACACTACCAAATCAGTTTATGACGCAGTTCGGGGGTATTACCCCAAAAGAATTACTGGGTACTAAATTATTTTCGAAGGTGAATATAAAAAAGGGAAGGGTGCGCAGGTGATATCTCCACTCTGGCAGGAATACAAGTTCTGAGTCTCGGCTTTTGCATCAAGGTTAAATGTAACAATTTATAATTCACAAATTATGACAACAAAGCGCGAACTGATTGAAGAAAAAGCAATCGAGCTTCTCAAAAGTGCCCCTCAAGGAATGCGAACTTCTCAATTAATCAAAGCCATTCAAGACAGTTTGCCCGATGTTCATCCTAAGACCATAAATGGAACAGTTTGGTTACTTCCAGGAAGAAGACCTGAAGAAGTGTACAAACCGGGTCGAGGTCTTTTCCGGCATGTGTCTTATCGAGAAGATATTTCATGAATTTTGCTGAATTAATCTAAATTTTTTAAAAAGTTGCAAAAAAAGGGGGGATTTGCGGGAGACATCTCCATCAGGATCGGGGGGTTCAAGTCCCATCCCCGCCCGCACTCCTGGATACTTCAAAAGAAGAGGGATTGCTGCAATTTTTAGACAAAAACAAAAGGGAAAACATAGGAGAAAATTAAAGGGTTAATCCCATGGTCCTGCCCAGTCTGGATACGTGTAAGTGACACCTGCTTCCTCCATTATCTCCTTAGGAAGAACGGGTACCTGTTCCCCGTTTTGCCATTGGAAAAAGCAAGTCAGAAAATATTCTTCGCCTGGTCTGTTTGATCCTACCATGATGTCATGTGAAGAGGTGAAGACGAAGCGGCGTGCTAGGGAGGTTTCAATTGACGTGGTTTCCAAAGCCTTAATTACAGCTTCAGTTTCTGTGGTTCCAGCCCTCTTTAGTGCATCAGGAAGGATATACCGCACCAAATCATATACGGCACCACTTCCCACTTCTCCCCATCGTTCCATGTAGGCGTCTGTAAAGAGAAGCGTCTTGTTAGTCAAAGGATAGCCTATAGCAGTCGGGTACGCAGTAGAGGTTATATGCTCACATTTGCCTTCAGTCAATTCCCAAAAATTACTTTGCCCAGCCATACTGATAAATCCCCACAGGACCATGGGTGATTGGCGATCATAATACTCCTTCACGAAGGAAACACCTGCTGGGG
>Ga0209635_10000379_pt1 | contig 29673 bp, 32 predicted proteins | sample DeeMarSWOR230_32_FD_187463 | JGI IMG/M metagenome (GOLD analysis project Ga0209635, IMG submission 187463) | Marine sediment microbial communities from White Oak River estuary, North Carolina - WOR-2-30_32 (SPAdes) (version 2) | ecosystem: Environmental > Aquatic > Marine > Intertidal zone >...
ATTTTGAAATTTTAAGTATTTTTCTTTTCCAACAGTTAAATTACAAACCATAGATGCAAGTGCTACACCAAGTGCACCAGAAAGTGCTGCAACACTTCCACCACCTGGGGCTGGACTACTAGATGCTAATTCAGAAATAAAACTGTTGAGCTTCATAGATACAAGATAACCCGGTTCTTCAACCATATAGTCTATAATTTTTTCTTCTGGTTTAAAAGTGTAAAGCTGGGAAAGGCCTAATTTCTCAATTGCAAGGTTTACATATTCGTCCTCATTTAATATTTTAATACCTTCTTTTTTTGAGTAGAAGTTACCCGCTATTAAAAGGGATTCTTTCGGCACCAGTCCTACAATTTCACTGCCAGTTACTTTTACACCAAGCTTCTTCGCTTCCTCTTTAGTTGCTTCAAAAACATCATGTAACCCAACCTTACGATAGTTTAGAAGGTTCATAGAAACCTGTGCGATGTTTTCATTGTACATCATACCACCTGCTTGTACCCCTTCAAAACGCCCTGGTATTCTCACGGGTTTACCATCGATACCAATTACATTTTTTCCATTTTCATCTTTCTTAGTTAAACCACTTGTTCTAATTTTACCAGATATTTTAGATGCTATTGATTTATCATTTGTATTAAGATTAACATTGTATGCAATTAATATTTCTCTTGCACCTGTTGCTGTTGCCCCACTTTTAGCAACAAAAACAGGCTTACCATAATCTGGTTTAAACAAGGGATCTTTAAATTTTTCTTCAAGAGCCTCATATTCACCTTTTCTAATATCAGGTAGTTTAACTCTATCTGCTCTTGTTGCAGAATTAGCATATAAAAAAACTGGGATACCAAGTTCTTTAGACATCCACTCCCCAAATCTGTTTGATAATTTTACACAATCATCCATTGTTACGCCTTTAATAGGAATAAAAGGCATGACATCTAAAGCGCCCATCCTTGCATGCTCGCCCTTGTGTTTTCTCATATCTATCAAAGTAATACCAACTTTTGTTGCTTTAAAAGCAGCTTCAAGAACAGGTTCAGGTTCTCCTACAAATGTATAGACAGTTCTATTAAAATCAGCACCAGCATCAACATCCAGTAACCTAACCTCTTCAACAGATTTTATAGCGGCAGCAATTGCATCTATAACAGATTTATCTCTTCCCTCGCTAAAGTTTGGTACACACTCAATAATAACTTCCATAAATATACCGTAAAACCTTAATTAGGGTTTTTCTTTTAACACTTTGGGAAAAACAGAAATGGAAACCGTAGATTTACTAATAAAAAATGCAAATGAATTAATTACATTAAAAGGTTTAAATAAACCCAGAACAAAAAAACAAATGAATAATTTATCAATAATTAACAAAGGAGATTTAGCAATAAAAGATGGAATAATTTTCGATGTTGGAAAAAATTTAAAATACAAATCAGAAAGAATTATAAATGCAACAGGCAAAACTGTAATGCCTGGTTTTGTTGATCCTCATACTCATTTAGTTTTTGCAGGTTCAAGAGAATTTGAACTAGATATGAAGCTAAAAGGATTTTCTTATATTGAAATATTAAAAAAAGGTGGAGGTATTTTTTACACTGTTAAAGAAACCCGAAAAGCCACAAGTGAAAAATTGTTTAAAGAAAGTAAAAAAAGACTTAATAAAATGATTTCTTATGGTACCACAACTTGTGAAGCAAAAAGTGGTTATGGCTTAGACACTAAATCTGAACTTAAAATTTTAAATGTTAATAAAAAATTAAATTCATCTCATCCGGTTGATATAATTTCAACATTTTTAGGTGCTCATGCCATTCCAAAGCAATACAGCTCTAATGATTATGTTGAAAAAATTATTAATGAAATGATTCCAAAAACCAAAGGCTTAGCAACTTTTTGTGATGTTTTTTGCGAAAAAGGATTTTTTACAAATAAACAATCAAAAGAAGTTTTAGAAGCAGGTAAAAAATATGGATTAGTTCCCAAGATACATGCAGATGAACTTTCTGATACTGGAGGTGCAGCTCTTGCTGCAGAAATTGGGGCAATTAGTGCTGATCATCTTTTGATGTCATCTTATAGTGGTTTAAAAAGAATGGCAGAAAAAAGAGTAATTGGTATTCTATTACCTGGAGTACCGTTTTCATTGATGCAAAATAATTATGCTAATGCAAGAAATATGATAAATCTAGGAGTTCCTATAGCATTGGCTACTGATTTGAATCCTAATTGTTGGACTGAGAATATGCAATTGATTATACAATTAGCATGTTTAAAAATGAAAATGACTCAGGCTGAAGCTATAACAGCTGCTACTTTCAATGCAGCATGTGCATTGAAAATGAACGATGTTATTGGTAGTCTTGAAAAAGGTAAACAAGCAGATGTAATATTATTGGATTGCCCAAATCATAAGTTTATGACTTATCATTTTGGTATTAATCATATAGCGAATGTAATAAAAAAAGGATGTATCATATAAATTCATCTAGAATTTTTACAAATATATTTTTAATCTTAGATTTTCCATAAAATATCAAAAACTATAATCTTAATAATTGTTAACTTTGTTAGTAATTTTTTTAAAAATATTCAAAAACTGTGTTTTTTCAACAATATTAAAAAATCCCCATAAAAAGCAACTTTTATATTCAAATTAGTTTTTCCATGAGTGGAAGATTTTTGAGGAGAAATGAATGAAAAAGTATAAAGAAATACATAAGAGGGATATCATATTAATTATTACATCTCTTTTTATATTTTGGATTTTGTTAACTTTTGATTTTTCATATTTCTCATTATTTTTAGGATTAAGCATCTCAATTTTAATAGGTTTAGCAAGTATTAAGATAGTGATTTTTGATGTAAAAGGTAAAAGAAAAACATTTAGAGAATACTTCTTTGCGATTGAACACTTGATAGGTATAATTTATACTACAATTTTTAGAATAATTATAGCAAATGGTCAATTAGTTTACCAAGCAATAATGTTAAAAATTGATCCAAAAATTGTGAGAGTCAAGGTTAATTTAGAATCTGATATTGAGCTAACTTTAATTTCTCATTTGATAACACTCACACCAGGAACATTGGTTATTGACATTGAAGATGCAAAGGATGGCGGTTCAAATCTTTATGTTCATTTTTCATATTTAAAGTCAAAAGATTTGGGGAAATATATAGAAAGTACTATAGGGCAATGGGATGAAATGATAGGGGCTTTATTTAAATGATAATCTTTGTGTATATATTATTAATAATTGCTATTTTATCATCATATAGATTATTTGTTGGACCAACAATACAAGATAGACTTATTTCCTTAAGTTGTGTTTCTGTAATACTTATTATTATTTTAGTGATTCTTAGCTTTTATTACAACAATACGTTTTATCTTGATATATCTATAGCATTTCTTTTGCTAGATTTTGTCGGTATTATAGCTTTTACAAAATATCTTGGACGGGAGGATAAAAAGTGAATATCATTTTAGAAGTGCTATCTATTATATTGGTGTCAATTGGATGCTTTTTTATGGCATCTGCTGCTCTTGGTTTGTATCGATTTCCTGATATTTACATGCGTTTACATTCGAGTACAAAAGTAAATACTGGTGGCGCGATGACAATACTTTTAGGAATAATTCTAAGAAGTGGTATTAGTAGTATGTCAGCAAAAATTTTTGTTGTAATAGTAATAATCATTATTTTAACACCAGTTGTTTCTCATGCAATTGCTAGATCTGCACATTTACAAGGAAAAGCACCAATTGTATCTTTTGAAACCCATCCAAAGAAAATACATGTATATGATCATGATTTTTTCAGGAGAAGATGATGATTGAAGAGATTTTTCTAATCTTATTAGTAATAATGTCAATTCTTGTTGTAGTATCAAAAAATTTGTTAAGATCATTAGTATTTCTATCTACAAGTACAATATTACTTGTTTTATTTTTATTTTTATTACAAGCACCGGATGTAGCAATAACAATGGCAGTTATTGGAACAGGAGCAACAACAATTCTATATCTAATAGTTATAAAAAAAGTAAGGAGATTAAAATGAAAAATGAAATAGTGAAGAAGTTTGCTGTAGCTGGTGTTTTGTCACTTTTAGGAATTATCCTTATCACATCTACTATGCTAACATATTCAACTAATTTAACATCAGAGATAACAGAATATTGTTTAGATAATTTATCACTAACAGGTGCAATAAACGTTGTCTGTGCTATATTATTAGATTTTAGAGCATATGATACCCTAGGAGAAGTTTTGATTATATTTGTAACTATTTCAGGAGTAGTGCTATTAGCTGGGCGAAAAAAATGACTTCAAGAATAATAAAAACGGTAACAAGAGTGCTTTTTCCATTTATATTACTATTTGGAAGCTATATTATAATTTTTGGTCATTTATCACCTGGTGGAGGTTTTCAAGGTGGTGTTATTCTAGCAATGGCAATAATATTAGATATTGTGGTATATGGACATAATAGATTCCAAAGATTTGTTCCTTATTTAATGTTCTTAGAAATTATTGGGATATTTTTATTTATCTTAATTGGAATATCAGGTATTGCTAGTGGGAAACAATTTTTAGTTAATCTCGGCACAATCCCCTTACTTAATATTATAATTGGTTTAAAGGTGTTTTCAGGACTAGTTTTAATGTATATATTTCTAAGCAGATGGGAGTTTAAAAATGATTAATGGATTAAACATAAGCATCATTCTCTTTCTAGTTGGTCTTTATGGTATTATTACAAATAAAAACGTAATTAAAATCGTTATGTCACTTAGTATAATAGGAAATGGAGTCGTTTTATTTTTTATTTCTTTAGGATTTGTTGAAGATAGCGTAGCACCGATAATTATACCGGGAGTTGATAATATTGTTGATCCTTTACCTCAGGCACTAATGCTAACTATGATCGTAATAAATCTTTGTCTCACAGCACTGGCTTTAACCATTGTCATTTGGTTATACTATGAATTTGGCACTTTGGATATTGGAGAGATGAAATGATAGATCACCTTCCAGTATTTTTATTAATAACACCACTAGTATCTGCAATTTTTTCCGCTTTAATTTCTTTATTCTCAAAAACTGAGAAAATTCAGAAAATCATTGCATTCATAGGTCTATCTCTTCCATTTTTTTATCTAATATTATTATTTCAAGAATTATCTAATGGAACAATAGAATATGATATTGGGGGATGGACTAAACCATATTCAATTACATTAGTTATTGATGAACTAGCATTTACTTTAGCGTTTATAACTTCAATTATTACATTTTTGAGTTTTGTTTATTCTTTAAAATGTATGAAAAATAAAGATGGTAAATTCTATTTTTTCTTTTTGATAATGGTTAGCGGTTTATATGGAATTTTTTTAACTGGTGATATTTTTAATTTATATGTTTTTTTTGAACTGACAGTTGTTAGCAGTTATATACTTATTACATATGGTGATAAAAAATTATCATTAAAAGCATCTTTTAAGTATCTCGTAATAGGAAGTTTAGCATCTTTCTTTTTTTTACTGGGTATCGGTTTACTTTATATTAAAATTGGTTTATTAAATATTGAACATTTATCTATACATATTCATAATATTGATACTCAAACGCAAATAGTTATATTTTCATTATTTTTAGGAGCTATAGGTATTAAAGCTGCAATAATACCTTTTCATGCATGGTTAGTAAGTGCACATTCAACCGCACCTTCACCAATATCCGCTATTTTATCTGGCATTACTGTAAAAACAGGTGTTTACATTTTTATAAGAATATTTGCCCTAGGTTTTACTTTACAAAATCTGAATGAAATTATAATGGTTTTTGGTGCTATTACAGCACTAGGTGGAGTTATTGGTGCTTTGGTGGAATGGGATATCAAACGGTTATTAGCATATCATACGGTTTCACAGATAGGTTTTATCATTGTGGGTATTGGAGCATTTACATCTATAGGTGTAGCTGGTGGGATATATCATGTTGTTAATCACGCTGTTTTTAAAGGGCTATTATTTCTATGCGCAGGTGCGATAATTTACAGAACAGGTACTAAAGATATTAGGGAACATAGTATTGGAAAAACAATGCCAATTACTCTGATAACATATATTATTGCTGCATTGTCTATTTCAGGTATTACTCCATTTAATGGATCTGTAAGTAAATCTATGATTGAATCATCTGTATATGATTATCCTATAATATGGCTGATTTTAGTTTTTGCTTCTATAGGGACTGTTGCACATTTTTCAAAAATTTTATATTATTCTTTCATTAAATCCTCTAATAAATCAAAAAAGAAAATGAAATATCAGGAAGTTCCTTTCTCAATGCAACTACCAATGCTTATCTTAGCATTTTTTTGCATTTTACTGGGGATATTACCAGGTTTATGGCTAGACAATCTTATACTACCAGCATCTTCGTCTATAATAAGTGGATATAGCGCTATACAAATCAAATTTCTCGACCCACTTCATATTCTTAAAGAGTGGATTATCGTTGCAATGGGTCTAATTCTATTGAAAGTAATAATAGTACGATCAAAAGAAATAGATAAATTAAGGAAATTAATATCAAAATTTAATTTGAACAATTGTATATTTCTAATGGTCATTACATTAATCTCAATACTAATATTTCTTAGAATAGTTAATTAGGTTTTAGAATATTTAAATATTATAATTTCTTTTTTTATTTTTCCAAACTACAAATGGGTTTCAAGTGCAAAATCTTTCTTTTTTATTTAACAAATATTTTCTTTCTTATTATGGAATATTTCACAAATCAAATTATATCAAACCATAGTAATATTCTCCTTCCTCTTTTTGTTTTCTATCCATGTAAGAATCAGGTTTATTTACTCTAGGTCTATGACTTTCTTCATCTCTTCTAAAAGTAATATCTACATTTTTCAAGAAGCTGTTCATACCTTCATGAAGACTAAAAGGACCTTGTGCTTTACCATGCTTTCCAGGTTTTCCCTCAAAAACAATTAATGCATCACTGATCATATCAATAAAATAAACATCATGATCAACAACAAGTGCTGATTTACCTGATTTTTCCATAACACGCCTAACAGTTCTAGATGTAATCATTCTTTGTTCACTATCTAAATAAGCAGATGGTTCATCGATTAAGTAAATATCTGCATCTTGTAAAAGACAATTAGCTGTTGATACTCTTTGTAGCTCGCCACCAGATAATGTATCTAGTTGTTTATCAAGTAAATATTTAAGATTTAGTGGTTCGAAAATCTCTGCTGTAAAAAAAGAAGATGTAAATAATTGTTGTGCATTTTTCTCAAAAAACTCTTTAACTGTACCCCTAAATTCTGGTGATATATATTGAGGTTTGTAGCTGACTTTAAGCTGATAATCTAATTTTCCCTTTGTAGGTTTAATAACACCTGCAAGCATCTTTACAAATGTTGTTTTACCAATAGCATTTGGACCAACCACACCAATTATTTCACCTTGTCTTATAATACCGCTTTCAATATCAAGAGAAAAATCAACATATGTTTTTTCTAAACTTCCATATGAAATGAGTATATTCATTTGTTGTCTGTGTTTTGGAGATTGAGTAAAAAACTCTATTTTTTCACCAAATCTTATATTTTCTTCTTTTAGATATCCAGATAAATAGGTATTTATTGCATGACGCACGACTCGTGGATGAGTTACAACCCCATATGCACCTTCATCCCCATACATTAGATGTACATTATCGCATAAGAAATCTAAAACAGCTAAGTCATGCTCAATAACAAGTACTTTCTTTTTTTCGGATAATTCTTTTATTATTCTTGCAACCTTTAGTCTCTGATAAATATCTAAATAGGAAGACGGTTCATCAAAAAAATACAGATCAGCATCTTTTAAAAGAGCAGCAGCAACTGAAACACTTTGAAGCTCCCCACCTGATATTTCACCTTTTTCTATATTTTTGTCTAATATGTTTTTAAGTTCTAATTTTTCAACAACGATATCAAAATTCCCTGAAGTATCTGATTTTTTAAGTATATCACCAATTTTACCTTTCATAATTTTAGGCAACTTGTCAACATATTGCGGCTTTACAACACAACTAACTTGATTATTTGAAAGATTTTTAAAATGTTCATGTAGCTCTGTTCCAGCGTAGTATTGAATAATATCTTCCCATGGAATTTCTTTTTCATAATTACCAAGATTTGGTTTCAATTGTCCAGATAGTATCCTAAAAGCAGTTGTTTTACCAATCCCATTTGGACCTAGAACACCAACACAAGTACCCTTTTTTGGAAGAGGCAATCTAAACAGTCTAAAACCATTTTTTCCAAACTGATGGATCAGATCAGTTTTAAGTTCTTCAGCAAGTCCTATTATTTTTATTGCTTCAAATGGACATTTATGAACACAAATACCACAGCCCACACATAACTCTTCAGAAATAACTGGTTTACCATCTTCTCCTATAATAATGGTCTCATCACCAGATCTAACTCTAGGACAATATTTAATGCATTCTTTTGAACAATTCTTTGGTCTACACCTATCTTTTATTAATACAGCTATACGCATAATACTTAGAGTTTTAGAAAAACAAGGGTTATTAAAAGGTTTTTATTTTAATGATATTTTTTTTCTTTTACTGAATTTTTTAAAAGAATAAATAACCTTGGGTTTACATTTATTTACATTAATAAGTGTATTAACAATTTTTACATAATGCTCAAGTCCTCTATACAAATAACTATCTTTGTCAAATTGTTTTTTTTTATTTTCTAAATAATTTAGTATATTTTTTAAAACGTTTATATCCTTAATATATTCCAAAATTCCAAATTTAGAAATAATTTCTTTTTCTATTGCGATATCTTCTTTAATTTCAAAATTAAGGTAATGACTGAATCTTTTTTTCTCGGTAATTGTATCGATTTTTTGAGGATAAGAATTGTAATAATGCTCTGTTAAAATATCTATTTTTTCTTTAATTTTTTTATGAATTATGATATCATCAAAAGTAGAATTTTTTCTTTTTGTGCTATCAACTAATTCTTTAACAATTTTTTCTGGTAAATAAAGTTTTTCAAACCTTTTTAAAATATCTTCATTATGATTAATTGATTTTTTATTAATAATTCTATTCTGAATGACTTTTAGCTTGGTGTATATATCAAAATAATCTTTTTTTATTGATTCAAGTAGTATATCTATTTGTACTTGACTATACCATGCTGGATTTAAAGTAACATATTTTTTATCATGCAAATCGTTTATTATATTAATACCAGTTCTATAAAATGATCCAACAATAATCAATTTTGATTTAGCTCTTGTCAATGCGACATTTAGTTTATTTACATCTTTTAAAGCAGGGTGATACTGTTTTGTATGATCTTTTAACCAATATGTGAAATCATAGATAATGATGTCTTTTTCCCTACCCTGATATTTATTAACAGTTCCTATCTCAATATCATCTTTTAAATTAAAAGTTTCAATTAATCTAAATAATAAAGAAACAGGATCGTTATCCAAAAAATTTTCCTTATAGTATGGATCAAATTCTGGATGCTCAAAAATAAATTTCTCAATAAGGTCAACTTGGTAATTAAACGGTGAAATTATTCCGATTCTGTATCTGTAATCTTTTTTAAAATCGGAATTTCTGTAAAAAGCATTTAAGAAATGAAAAAGAATAATTAAATCAAGTGCTGCATTTGCTGTATTACAATAAGATCTTGATCCAATTTTACCGACACTTTCACAAAAATTAAAATAATCACATGTGAGTTTGTGAATATGCGTTGTATCAACTAAAACAACTTTATTATTAGGCTCAAAAATTTTTTTTATAAAACCACATTGCTCTTTGTTTTTATAATCGTTAAAAATATCATCAAATTTTTTTATACTTTTTTCACTAGTTTTACAAACAAGTTTATTTTGATAAAACTTATCATTTGAAAATCTAATTATTTTTTCTGGACTTCTATAATGATATATTAACTGAGTATGGAAATCTTGATTGTTTGAATTTACTAAATTATTCATCAGTAAATTAAAAAATGGATTTTCAATTAATTTTTTGTAACCTTCGTATTTTGGATGTTGTCTATTTTTTAAATCTAAAAAAGGTCGAAGCTGACATGGATCTCCTATTAATACAAATTTTTTACATCTAAAAAGCCCCATTATTAATTTTGTTGTTTCCACCATTGATGCTTCATCCACTATCATCAAATCAAATTCTTGGATGTTTTCAAAAATAGAAGTTCCTAACATATCTAATGTTGCGCCAACAATAATAGAACTATCTATAAGTTCATCTCTGCCAAGATTACTGTTTAATAATTTTTTTTGTAAAGAAACCTCAGTTACTTTTGGAATCCTTATATTTCTTTGTGATCCAACCCTGATAATTTTTTCTTTTATATCTGGAATCTTTGATTCAAGATTTATTAATCTTTCAATAACATTATCAACTGCAACATTTGTAAAAGATGTTATTAACAATTTTTTATTTTGTTTTAAAAAATGTAAAGCAATTTCAGTAATTGTAGCTGTTTTTCCACAACCCGGAGGACCAAAACCAAGATAAAACAGACTATTTTCATCAGAAATTATATTTAAGCAAGCACTGACTAGCTCTTTTTGTGCATCATCTAAATTTATGTTGAAAAAAGAAACAGGTTTTCGTCTGATTGGTGGTTTTATTTCAAATGATTTTAATTTAATGGGTGATTCTAATTTTTCTTCTGAATATACTTTTATAAAAAATTCTTTTAATTTTTTAAATTTAGATTTTTTAAAAATTTTTAAGTAAGCTTTAAGCATATTTTGATATAAAAAAGATGTATCTATTGAGTCAGTTATTGAAATAGTGTTATTTATCTTTATTTTGATGTTTTTAGCAGGTATTGCTATATAACAATATTTTGAATATAGCTCTTTTATAACACCTAGATATTTCTTACCTGCAATTTCCACATCAACTGCATCGTTTTTACTAAAACCTATGTCATTAAAGGAAAGATTATCTGTGGAAGATAATATAAAAATATTTTTTTCTAAACCTGTAACTATACATTTACATCTTTTAAGGGAATTTTTACTACCTTTTTTTTCTTTTAGATATTCTTGTATTAGTTTTAGTTGCTCTGGTAATTTCATATATTTTATGATTTTATTTCTTAAATTTTAATTATTTGTTGTTCTGAATACTTTTTACAGTAGAAATTGTATTATATTCACATTTTTCGGTATAATATTTTAATAAGTTTACAAAAAGAAAAATATAAGTTCTAAGAAACGTTTCTGTTTTATTAGTAGATGAGGATACTATGAATAAAAATGAAAATATTCACATTAGAATTGAAATTAGTAAAGATCCAATAACTGGGCATCTAAATCTTATGACGCGTTTTGATCCAAGTGCTCCAAATTTTGTTAAGGATGAAAATGGTTTTAGCTGGGTTCCAACTCCTGAAGAAAGAGCTTTTCTAGATGAAGCTTTTGAAATGCTACTCAGAAAAAGATAAATAATAAATTTATAAAAAATCAATTTTTTATTGTTTAAACTATTTTTCTTTCGCAATATGATCTCATCGAACAATTTTTACATCGATTTTGATCATTATGATTTCTTGAAAGTGATTTAGTATTTAGAATATTTCTCATGTTCTTAATAGAATGTTCAAGTTCAAATCTAAGTTTTGGATCAAAAGGTATTTTATATTGTTTAGATTTATTATAAACTAATACTCCAAATGGTACAAAATTCTTATAATTTTCTTCGACAAGTTGACAATATGCTGCTAGTTGAAGCACATGGTTTTTTTGCGGTATATTATAACTTCCCGTTTTAACTTCTACAGGTATATATTGGCTATTTTTCTTTAAGATATAATCCGGTTTACCAACGATTTTATGAATATTGGAAAATAATGGTTTAGCTGGAATATTCAAATCTGAATATGTTATTATACCATCTTGGATTTTATGAATTGTTTTAACCTTGTTTACATCTATAGTAATCTTTTTTGAAACTATTAAAAATATAATTGCTAAAACAATTATTGATAGGCTTATAAAAATTATATCTATAAGATCACCTCAAATAAAAAAAATAAAAATCCTATAATCAATAAGATATACCCTAGATATGATAAAATCTTTGATTTTTTTATATTGAGTTTTGTATTATCTAAAATGTTACCCAGCTCGGTATGTGCTTTAGAACCAGCATCAATAGATTTGGATATAGGTTCATATCCACATCTTTGTAGAAACCATGCAACTGAGCAGTAGTTGTATTGTCCTATTTCTGAAGCACTGATTATCTTTTTAGATAAATTAGGTTTATTTTGCACCATCATAAATATAAAAATAATAAAGCTTTTTATTTCTTGCTTAGGGATTATTGAAAGTAAAGATTTTGGTTTTTATAAGATATTTTTTTAAATTAGCATATTAATATTTTATCCACAAAACCTATAAAATCTCAAAAGATGGGGTTTCGTGGTTTATTTCTATGAGTCCTACTTTAGGTATACGTAGAGAAGATAAAAATCGGTGGGAACGGCGCGTTCCAATTATACCTAAACATGTACAGGAATTGAAAAAAAAATATGGTATTGAAACAATAATTCAACCCTCAAATATCCGTATATTTTCAGATAAAGAATACATGGATGTAAAAGCTCAAGTACATGATAGTTTATCACCTTCTTCCATTATTTTTGCTGTTAAAGAAATCCCCATTAATTTATTTGAACCAGGCAAATCCTATATATTTTTTTCACATACAATCAAAGGTCAGAAACACAATATGCCTATGCTTAAAAAAATGATGGATTTAGGTTGTACTCTAATTGATTATGAGAAAATAGCCGATAAAAATGGTAAACGATTGGTTTTCTTTGGAAAATTTGCAGGTCTTGCTGGCATGGTAGATGCTCTTTGGATTTTTGGGCAGAGAGCAAATTGGGAAAAAATAAATACGCCTTTTAATAAAATCGATCAGGCTATTTATTACAAGAATTTAGAAGAAATAAAGAAAGAATTAAAAGAAGTAAGTAAAGAAATCGAGGAAAATGGTATACCAAAATCAATAAGTCCTATTATAATTGGAATCTCTGGTTATGGAAATGTATCAATTGGTGTTCAGGAGATTCTTGACTGTTTACCTGTAAAAACTATTAATCCAGATGAAATAAAATCGGTTTATAAAAATCCTTCAAATAAGAATATTTACAAAGTTGTATTCAAAGAAGAACATATGGTTCAACCTATTTCTTCCAATAAAAAATTTGATTTACAAGATTACTATAGCCATCCAGAGAATTACTGCTCCATATTTGAAACGTATATCCCCTATATTTCTATTTTAATGAATTGTATCTATTGGAGTTCTAAATATCCTCGTCTTGTCACAAAAAAATTTATGAAAAACTATTTTAAAACTGATAAAAATATACATCTTAAGGTAATAGGTGACATAAGCGTTGATATAAATGGTGCTATTGAATTTACAGAAAAAACAACATCTACAGATAACCCTGTTTTTGTTTATAATCCAATTACTGATAAAATAACAGATGGTTATGCAGGTGAAGGTGTGGTTGTTATGGCTGTTGATAATTTACCATGTGAGTTACCTCGAGAATCTTCAAAATATTTTAGTGAAACCTTACTTCATTTTGTTCCAGATATTTTGAAAGCTAATTTTAATGTGGATAATTTTGAAAATCTTAATTTACCGTCACAGATAAAAAAAGCAGTAATTCTTTTTAAAGGAAAATTAACACCATCTTATAGCTATATAAATAAATATTTATAAGGATCTTCTTTTTGGTGCTAATATTTTATATCATAATAAAGGAAGTGATTTAATATGAAAAATGTACTTGTTCTAGGTGCAGGGATGATATCTAGACCAATGATTGTATATTTACTTAAACAACAGGATTTTTTTGTTTCAATGGCTAGTAGAACAGTGAGTAAAGCAGAAAACATTATTCATAATCATCCTCAAGGCAAAGCGTTTGAGTTAGATGTTAACAATGATAAAGAACTTGAAAATTTTATCATCAAAGCTGATATTGTTGTAAGTCTTTTACCATACAATTACCATTTTAAGGTTGCAGAAATCTGTATAAAACATAAGAAACACCTAGTAACAACATCCTATGTAAGTGATCCTATGAAAGGATTAGATAAAAAAGCAAAGGATGCAGGAATTATACTGCTTAATGAGTGTGGTCTTGACCCTGGTATTGATCATATGTCAGCTATGAGAGTTATACATAGGGCGATTGAAAATGGTGGAAAGATTATAAATTTCAGATCAACCACAGGTGCTTTACCAGCTTATGAATCAAATAACAATCCATTTGGTTACAAATTTTCTTGGTCACCAAGAGGAGTTTTACTTGCATCCAAAAATCCTGCTAGGTGGCTTGAGGATGAAAAAGAAGTGAATATTCCTGGGGAGCTATTATTTGAAAATTATTCTATGCAGGATATACCAGGTGTGGGAACATTTGAAAACTATCCCAATAGAAACTCTATACCTTATAAAAAAATCTATGGATTAAATGATGCAAAAACTGTTTATCGTGGTACATTTAGAATGCCTGGTTGGTGTGAAACTCTTCGCAAAATAGTTGCATTAGGTTGGTTAAATGATAAACCTATTGATGATTTTTCTGGTAAAACTTATGCAGATTTAACAAGATATTTAGTTGACGCTAAAATTAATGATGATCTTATTTCTAAAACAGCAAAATACCTTGATTTAGAAACTTATTCAACTGTTATCAAAAGACTTGAGTGGCTTGGTCTTTTTAGTAATGAACCTTTACCAAATGATAAAGACAATCCCTTGGATTATTTGAATGTATTAACCTTAAAAAAGATGTCTATGGGAATAAGTGATAAAGATATGATTGTTATGCATCATGAGTTTATAGTTGAATACTCATCTGAAAAAGAATACATAACATCAACTTTAGTTGATTACGGTATTCCTGGCGGTGATACATCGATTGCACGTACTGTTTCTTTACCAGCAGCAATAGCTGTAAAAATGATTATAAATGATGAAATAAAGCTAAGTGGCGTTCAAATTCCAGTTATACAAGAAATATACAATCCGATTTTAAATGAATTGGAAGAAATGGGTATAAAATTTTCTGAAAAGGTTCAAAAACTTTAATATTTTATTTAAAAATCATATATTTTTTTAAAACTAAAAATCCTATAAGTTTATTGTTCGGTTTTTTCCAAACATTTTATGACAGTATATAAACTAAGACAGATATAATTCAACATTAGAATATATTTAGTGTGAAAATATGAAAAATGATAAAATGAAATTAGTTGGAATAATACTATCAATTTTGATTATAATTATAAGTTTTATTTATTCAATTAATATCCAGCCAATGGTTATTGGAATTCATCTCACATTTATAATGCTCTTTACACAATTTATAATATTATTATTAAAATGAATAATCAAAGTAGTTACAGTAAAATCAACAGTGTAATACCAGGTAATTGGCCATAATGAGAGATGGGAAAGCATCCCATAAATTTTCCTCCCTCTTTTTTATCTCCTCCCTCCTCTCTCTCATTTTTTAAAGTTTTACCAATACTATTTTATAATTATTATTGATACCGCTTTAGCTAATAAAATAGTAATTTTATGGGGATAATTATATGACAATTAAACCAACTGAGGTACACAATAGACTAAGCAAGTACATGCTTACTGATGGCCTTGATTTAGTTTTGGATTTGAAAAAAAGCAAAGGCTGTCAGATTTACGACTCTAAATCTAAAAAATATATGCTAGATTGTTTCTCTTTTTTTGCAACGGCTCCTCTTGGTTGTAATCATCCTAAAATTATTGATTCGGATTTTATTAAGCAACTTGGGGAAATATCTGTAAATAAACCAACCAATTCTGATGTTTATACTATTGAGATGGCTGAGTTTGTAAATTATTTTACAAAGAGTGCAGTTCCTAGCTGTTTTAAACATTTATTTTTTATTAGTGGTGGTGCTCTTGCTGTAGAAAATGGTTTGAAAACAGCTTTTGACTGGAAAATTAGAAAAAATATTAAAAATGGTAAAGGTGAAATTGGGTCTCAAGTTATACATTTTAAAGAAGCTTTTCATGGTAGAACTGGTTACACCTTGTCAATGACTAATACTTTTAATCAGAATAAAACAAAATTTTTTACTAAGTTTAATTGGCCTCGAATAACAAATCCAAAGATTAATTTTCCTATCAATAAAGAAAATTTAGAAAATGTTATTGAACTTGAGAAAAAAGCAGAATATGAGATAAAACAATCACTGGATAAAAATCCTGATGATATTGCTGCGCTTATTATAGAACCTATTCAAGCAGAGGGCGGGGATAATCATTTCCGCAAGGAATTTTTCCATACTCTACGCAGATTATGTGATAAATATGAAATGATGTTTATTTTAGATGAGGTTCAAACTGGCGTTGGATTGACAGGTAAAATGTGGGCTTATGAGCATTTTGATTTTGAACCAGATATCCTTGCTTTTGGTAAAAAAACCCAGGTATGTGGTATAATGGTTAGTGATAGAGTTGATGAGGTTGAAGATAACGTGTTTAATGTTTCAAGTAGACTTAATTCTACATGGGGTGGGAATCTTGTTGATATGGTTCGTTGCCAAAAGTATCTTGAAATAATTAAGGAAGAAAATCTGATAAAGAATGCTGAAGTTCAAGGCAAATATCTTCTAAAGGGTCTTGAAGAACTTGCTAATAGATATCCAAATAAAATTTCTAATGTTCGTGGTAGAGGTCTTATGTGTGCTTTTGATCTGCCTTCACCTAAAAAAAGAGACGAATTAAAAACTAAACTTTATAAAAATGGTTTAATTATTTTAGGATGTGGTGCATCTGCTATTAGATTCCGTCCGCCTTTGATTATTTCATCTGAAGATGTGGATGAAGCTCTAAATATAATAAATAGAATAGTTAAAACAATTTAAAAAACATATTTTTTAAATGAAAATAGAAATTATAACTTCTTTTTGATATTTGAAACAACTTCCTCTATTTTTATCCGTTCTTGTTTTGTTGTATCTCTATCTCTAATTGTTACTTTATTATCTTTAAATGTATCATGATCTATTGTTATACAAAAGGGTGTACCGATTTCATCCATTCTAGCATAACGCCTTCCGATTGTTCCACTGTCATCATAATAAGTAATAACACCTGCATTTCTAAAATTATAATCTATTTCTTTAGCAATTTTAACAAGGTTGTCATCACTAGTTAGTGGAAACACACCAACTTTTATCGGAGCAATTAGTGGACTTAATTTCAACAAAGTGTACTCTTCTTCTTTCTTTTTAGTCTCAACATAGTTGTGTTCAAGAATAAAATATAATATTCTATCAATTCCATAGGATGGTTCTATAACATGAGGAACAAATTTTTCACCAAATACTTTCTCTTTTACTTGATTTATTTCATAACAATTAGTCGGGATTTCAATTGTCTTACCATCAATATTAACATATAATGTTTTCTTTGTATCTGTTACGTCCATTTTTTCTAGAATTTCTTTTATTTTACCTGCTTTGTCTTTGAACAAAGGACCAAGTTTATCCATCTTAGGAACAACTTTTACTATATCAATAATTTTTGGTTCATTATATTTTCTTAAAGCATACATATCTACTCCAGATGAATTAATATGTGCACTTAAATCATAAGCAGATCTGTCAGCAATTCCTACACATTCTACCCAACCAAATCGTTCGCTAAATAATTCAGCATCCCAACACTCAGTGGCATAATGAGCAAGCTCTTTATCTGAATGTTTTCTAAATCTAAACTTTTTAGGATCAACACCTGCAGTTAATAAAAATTCTTGAGTTAAATACATATAAAAAGCAAGAGCTTGATTATTTATTACCTTGTTTTTTACAGCTTTTTCAACCGTTATTTTCATTTCTTTTTCGTTATCAAATAAAAAAAGTATATTATTTTTAACTTCATTGAATCTAGAATGTGTTTTATCTTTTGGATCAAAAAATATTTCAGCTTCAGCCATAGAAAATTCTCTTAGGCGAATAATACCTTGTCTTGGTGAAACCTCGTTTCTATATCCTTTACCAACCTGGATAATACCAAAAGGTAACTTTTCACGTGCATATCTGTAAAGAAGATGAAAATCTGTGAAGATACCTTGTGCTGTCTCTGGTCTTAAAAATGCATCACGGGTATTACCAATACCAATTTTTGTAGAAAACATTAAATTTACATAATGCGCATCTTTTAAAATTGTACCACATGTTGGGCATTTAACTTTATCTTTTTTAACAGCATCCTCCACATTTGTTTCTTTTATTAAATCTTCAACTTTAAAAGATTGTTTACATTTCTTACATTCAACAGTTAAATCAGTAAACTCCTCAACATGACCTGAGGCATCTAAAACCTCATATAAAGTTATAATGGGGGTTCTTATTTCATAACAATTATCTTGCAAAAGATAAATTTTCCGCCAAAGCTGCTCAATATTTAGTTTAAGATGAGAACCAAGTGGACCATAATCATAAAAACCAGCAACACCACCATAAATTTCAAAAGAAGGATATATAAATCCTCTACGTTTAGCAAGCATCATTACTTTATCATAGGTATCTTGAGACATAAATCAGATTCTCCAAATCTAAATAAGAATGGAGTTACTAAATTTATAATATGCAGGCCATTAGATCTATATCAGTTACCATACCTATAAGTCTGTCATTAGCGTCAACTACAGGGATATGACTTATGCGATTTTTAAGCATTTTTTCTGCAACTTCCTTTACAGGTGCATGTTTTGAGGCTTTTATTACATTAGTAATCATTACCTCTTTAACTGGAACCATTGGTAAAGAAACTTCTGATGTTGTATAGTGGATTCTTACAGTATCTCTTATTCCCTCCCAAGTCCAGTCATCTTCATCTCCACCCATACCTAAATCAGTCATTGAAACACTTTCACGTATATGGCTAAGTTTAAACAAATCACCATCACTAACAATTCCGCATAGTTTCCGTTCATGGTTTAAAACGGGTAATGCATTTTCACGGGTAATGTTTATAATTTCCATGACAATATTTATTGGTGTGTCTTGATAAATAGGTACAACTAAATTTGTAAAATATTTTTCAATACTTGTAGACAAATTTTTATGTAGCCCTTTTAAAACATCCGTGGGACTGATTATTCCAATAAGTTGCTTTCTTGTATTTATAACAGGTAGACCATGTATCCTATGTTCATATAACAATTTCGCAGCAACTTTCACATCTTGATCCTTTTCAACAGATAAATAATCTTTGCTCATAAGAAGAGCTAATTGATCCTCATCAGGATTTTTAAAAATGTCCTGTCTTGTAATAACTCCTACTACAACTCTTGTATCCTTTTTTAATACAGGCATACCTGAAACATTATTCTTTGCAAGAATCTTTAAAGCGTCTTTTACTGTCCCCGGAACATATCCTACAATTAAATCATCTGACATTACATCTACTATTTTCACATTTATCCCTCTAAATTACCCAATTGAAACATACAAAGGCTTCAATGTTTTTTCATTCAATACAACAAAGTCAGCCTTGGAGTTGGCACCAAGAATGTCGCAATCCAGATTTAAAGCTTTCCTCGCCCTAAATGTTATTATACTCAATAGTTCTTCCATTGAAAATTCTTTATATTTACTTTTTACAAATTTTATTTCATCTATTATATCCGGTAAATTCAACATAGAGTTGTCTGTACCAAACAATAATTTTATACCAATTTTTCTCATCAACTTAACATTTGGTTTTAAACCATAAAATGCATTAGAGCGCAAACATAAAACTATTGGAACATTGTTATCCTTAACTTGGATTAAATCTGGTTCTGTAGCTTTGACCATATGAACTAAAAAATCAGGTTTTAAATCAAGTATATCATCAATATTTTCTCTAATTATCTCACTAGCATGAATTGCAAATAATTTATTTTTTTTTCTGACATGACTAGATATTTTCTTTATCTCAAAAAAATCCCAGTCAGATACACTACTTAAACCAATACCATCTGAATTTTTTAGTAAAATGTCAATTTCATTAGAATTATATTTTAAATCTGATGGTCTGGATAAAATTATTGCTGATACTTTTTTATTTACCATGGCTTTTTTAAGTTCTGATATACCTTTTAATCCACCTTCTCTAAAATCACAAAATTTTGTTATACCAGAATTAAACATAACATCAATTGAGTCCTTCATTCCTTCAATAAGATCTTCTTCTTTTGCTTCTCTTAACAATTTATGTTTTAATCCATTTGGTGGTTTAACTAGTTCTACTACATTTTTAGGGAGTTTTATTTTTCTTTTTTTAATAAATGAATCACCAATGTGGGTATGGGCATTAATAAAAGATGGAACAATTAAACCTTTACAAAATGGCTTTTTTACAGGACTTCCTTTTCCAAATTCAGATATTTTATTTTTTTCAAAACCCATGTATCCTTTTATAAAACCATTTTCTGTCAGTATCTTACCTGAAACATATTCCATTGAAAAAAGGTAAATATAAATGTGTGTTTAAATCTTGACCTTATTTTATTGTTTTTATCCATTTATAAACTGGTTCCACCAGTTTTTTTATCCTTTCTTTTTCTAAATTCATAGGTGTTGGTTTCCAATCCTCAGCTGGTTCAAAATGAAAATCTGTTATTGCCCCAATCCTATCTTCTTTTGGTTTAAAGACTATTTTTAAAGGCATACCAAATTCAACATCCCATGGATTAATGCCATGTAACTCATTTGCAATTGCCACTTTACTATCACCAATTACTGCATAAACCAAAATAATAGGTAGTCTTTTTAAAGAAGATCTTCCACTCCAACCGGCGATAGTCCACGTATGTACTTTGGCCGTAAGTGGCATTTCGACCCACTCTGTTTTTTCAAGATTACAATCTAGATTCCAGCAATGAGTTCTGACTGGTACCCATATATCACCACATTTAGGACAACACGTACCAAGTATTTTTCCTTCAAGTAATCCAATAAAAAATGGGCTATTCAATCCATGTCTGATAGTATATAATTGATCATAATGAAGGAATTGATTCATATTTGTTTTATCTTCTGATATTTCATGACCAACAAAGGCTAGTCCAGTTTCTTTAACATCCTCAGGTCTATATTCTTTTTTTTCAGTAAAATTCGGTTCATAAGCAAATTTTTTCCTTTTATTATTAGTAACAATTAACTGAGTCATTTTTAATGCCTCCTTAAAATGAAATTTGAAATGCTTGTTCCAGTTCCCGCATGGCTGTTTACTATTCCGCATTCTGAGTTTGGAACTTCTGTTGTTTTACTTATATGTTTTTTTGGAATCAAACCCGATAATTGATAAAAACATTCAATTGTACTCATAATTCCTGTTGCACCAACAGGATGTCCATAACCAATCAGTCCACCACCAGGGTTCATTGGAATTTGGCCATGCATAAAAGTACTTTCATCTCTAATAAACTGAGCAATATTTCCAGTACCGGCTAAACCTAGAGCCTTGTAAATTTGTGCTTCAGAAGTTGAAAATGCATCGTGTATTTCACCAAAATCAATCTCTTTTAATGGATTTTTAATATCTGCCATTTTATATGCTTGTTCTGCAGAATTTCTACAAGCACCAAACTCAGTCATTTCAGGGTAACCAGGACCATATCGTTCATTCCAACTTGGATAGTTTAATCTGTCACCAGCTCTAATAGTACAGCTAGATAGACCCATGCCGTCAATTGTTACATAACCATCTGGATTAATTTTTTTTGCATATTCTTCACAACAAACAAGAATAAAAGCAACACCACGGGACATAAGACAACAATCATATTTTTTTAAAGGGTATGAAATCAACTTAGAATTCATAACATCATCAATTGTAATATATCTATGTTCGTTTCTATACCACTGAGATTTAGGATTGTCCATAGCATTATTTTTGTTTTTCACTGCAATGGATGCAACGTCTTCTTCTGTGACTTTGTTATCTTTCATCCATTTATTTGCCATAGCTGCATAATAAATTGGATAGATTCCACCAACCATTAGTTCATATCTTGTATCTGAAGCCATTGCTATAAACTCACTACCTTGGGATTGCGAAACTGAATCCATAGTTTCCCAACCAATAATACCAACAACATCATGATGACCAGACATAACAGCAAGAGCAGCCGCATACAAAGCAGATCCACCTGTGTTTCCACCGTTTTCAACACGATAATGTGGTAGTCCTACCAAACCAAGATGATCATGAATTATCCACTCAGATGAAAGTTGATGGCCAAAATGAACAGAAAAATGAGAATAAATCATCAAGTCTAAGTCTCTTAAAGAGAAATTAGGAATATCTTGTTTGGTTTCTCTTATACATTCTGCTGCTCCTCCTTCTATGCTTTCAAAACCAGTTGATCCATAATCAAATGGAGTTGTTGCTCCTCCTACTATACAAACCCTTCTTGTCATGTCTTACACCTCTTCGTCATAAGACGAAAAAATATTTTTTTTAAACCCCTCTTATTAATAGATGTAATAGATTTTTAATTGAAAAATGTTTTCGTTTTTTGCCGTTAAAAATTTTAAAAGTCAGTATTTAGAGTATTCCATTTTTTTTTAAAAAATTTATGGATTGTTTTGTTTAGAAAAGATTACACAAAACAAAATTGAAAAAATATAAAATAATTAAACAATAAATGTAATTAATAAAGCTATCTCAACTTAAAAATAGAGCATATTGTTTTACTTTCCAATAACCATTCCAGCAGGATCTATATCCTTTAAAATTTTTAATTCATTTTTTGTAGGCGGTTTAGTAATCCCTATTTTCTCTGGAATTAAAATATCAAAACTACTGTTATTTATTATTTGATCTACTGTAATTCCAGGATGAATAGAAATCAATTTCATTTTCTTAGATTCTTTATCAAATCCATATACTCCAAGTTGTGTTATAATTCTATAAGGGCCACTATCCCTTGGTAATCCAATTTTTTCTCGTGAATCATAACCGTTTAAATACCCAGGTGTCGTAATAAAATCTAATTTTTTAACAAATCGATATTTATCTTGTCTCATTATTATAATTGTTTTATTACTTAATGTTCCTACATCATTGGCACCACCACTACCTGGTAACCTGACTTTTGGATGTTCGTACGGTCCAATAACTGTTGTGTTTATATTTCCATACATATCTATTTGTGCTGCTCCAAGAAATCCATAATCTATATAACCTGCTTGAGCCATTGACATGGAATCATGCATACTTGATGCTGCAATAGCCATATGAAAAGTCCTTGAATCTCCAACTGATATTGGAAGTACTGGTATTTCTGGACCTATACTACCTGCCTCAAAAAATAAAAGTAAATTTGGAGCGTGGGTACGCTGGGCAAGCATAGAAGCAATCATCGGAAGACCTGTTCCAACAAAAACAGATTTTTTATCTTCAAGAATATTTGATGCTACACATGCAAGCATTTCTGTAGAAGAATATTTTTCTTTCTTTTTACTAGATATTTCTTTCTTTTCTATCCATGGTGCAACCATTGGTTCTTCTAGATGCTCTATTCTTTTAAGCTGTTCTATTTTTTTTGGACCTCCAATTAATTTTAAATATTGTTTAAAATCATCAACATAGTAAACATATTTTTTAAGATAATTTTCTACTCCTTCATCAGTTTTTGATACTGATAACCATTCACTAATATGATTTTCATCAAAAAAATATAGATATGGCATCTGACATGGATGAGCACCAAAAGGAGCTTCTACAACTGCATCAACTAAATAAAAAGGTATAACTGTTTTGTTAGGTTCTTGTCTAATTGTTTTATTATCAACAATTTTTTCAGTTGTTATAATTACACGTCTTGCAGCACGTGATAACTCAAAGTCTTCTACCATGATTCCATCTATTTGTGCATTACCATATTTATCACATCTAGGAACATGTATTATTCCAATATCTGGGTAACAAGCTGGCAGAAGACATATAGGTTTTTTACTAAACGGGTCTTCAATAACTTTAGCTGAACTTTGTTTAAAAGTATCTGTACCAAGTAAAACCCGAGTTGGTATAAATGATAAACCCATCATAGCTGCAAGAAACCGCCATTGATAACCAGCATTACTTATCTCACCTGTAATCTTGCATTTTCCTGTCTCAACAGCTCTTCTAGATGCAGGAGATAAACCTCTTAGTTCATGACCAAAAGAATAAGCAACTTCAACATTATTTACACAACCTGATCCGACAAGAAGATCAAGGTCATGAACAGCAGTTTTTCCAGCCATAGTTAAATTACGTTTTTTTTGTCTTATTATTTCATATATTATAGACATAGAAACACGAACATGACCAAAACCACCCATAGCAATAAAATCTCTATCTTTAACAAATTTTTTTACTGCTTCTTTTTCATTCATTCTTTTATCGTTAAATGCTTTTGATTTGTTTTTCATGATCCACTGGCGATTTTCGTCTGGATCAAACCATCCTATAAGTTTACCAAGTCCCTCATCAGTAATATTTATCAATTTTTCTCTCCTTATTATCTCCCCAAATCTTAATATGAAATAGATAATAATTCAAAAAATCATCGGAAAATTTTTAATTTTTTTTTAAGAAAATCTAAAATAGTTTAATTTATTTACCGTACCTCAACAAAAATGGGGGTTAGATTAAATGAAAAAAGAATTTAAAGAAGGTAATATCATAATAACAATTGATTACGATAAATGTACAGGTGTAGGAGAATGTGTTACAGCATGTCCCGTTGAGATGTTTGAAGTTAAAGATGGAAAAGCAATAGCGAAAAACATAACTGAGTGCATTGAATGCTGCGCTTGTGTAAATGCTTGTCCAAATAGCGCAATAGAGCATAGTTCTTGTTAATTTATTTTAATCTGTAAGAAAAAATTCGAAAGTTTTAAATACAGTTTTGTAATAATTATTAATTTGTAATGATTACAAATTAACATTTATTGTAAAACTAATGGTGAAATCTTTGGAAAAATATGTAGAACTATTAAAAAATAATAATCTAAAAATAACACATCAAAGACTAGAGATATTAAAATATCTAGATACACATATGACACATCCAACAGCTGATGAGATATTTTCTGAATTAAAGAAAAAAAATCCTGCACTTTCTAAAACAACAATATATAATGCGCTTGAAACTTTACAGAAAAACAACTTAGTTCAAAATTTAACAATATCTAGCTCGGAGCAAAGATATGAAATTAAGGAAAAAATGCATCATCACTTCCTTTGTAAAAAATGTGGTAAAATAGTGGATATTGAAATTACCTGCCCAAATATTAATAAAATATTAAAGCAAGGGCATCATGTAATAGAAGTTCATGGTTACTTTAAAGGTTATTGTAAAGAATGTTTAAAAAAAGATAAAAAGGTCAAAAAATGAATCCAAAAGTCCTACATAAAATTTCATATGGTTTATATGTAGTTTGCTCTAAAAATAAGGATAATATAAACGGTCAAATTGCTAATGCGATTTTCCAAGTAACTGCAGAACCAAAAACAATAGCAGTAAGTATTAATAAACAAAATCTTACCCATGAATTTATTGAAAAAAGTAAAGTTTTTTCAGTATCTATTCTATCAGAAAATACTCCAATGAAATTTATAGGAACATTTGGTTTCAAATCTGGCAGAGAAATTAATAAATTTATTGATGTAAAATATAAATTTGGAAAAACAAAAACACCTATAATTTTGGATAATACTTTGGCATATTTTGAGGTTAAATTGATAGATAAAATTGATATTGGTACCCATACAATATTTGTAGGTAATGTAGAAGATGGTGAAATATTAACAGAAGAAAATCCCTTGACTTATGAGTTTTATCATAAAGTAAAGGGTGGTTATTCACCAAAAACAGCACCAACATATAGTAGTGAAGTTGATAAAAAATTTGAAAAAAATATGGAGGTAAAAAAAATGGACAAATATGTTTGTGAGGTGTGTGGATATGTTTATGATCCTGAAAAAGGAGATCCAGATAATGGTATAGCACCAGGAACAAAATTTGAGGATTTACCAGATGAATGGGTTTGTCCTGTTTGTGGAGCAAGCAAAGACGCTTTTCATAAGGAGTGATAGAACTGAATAAAATTGAAATAAAACCAGATATTTACTGGGTCGGTGGAATAGACTGGGATCTAAGGAGTTTTCATGGATACAATACCCCTAAAGGGACTACTTATAATGCGTATTTAATTATTGATAATAAAATCACACTTATTGATACAGTTAAACATTATCTGTTTAATGAAATGCTAAATAGAATTAAAGAAATTGTTGATCCCTCTAAGATAGATTACATTATATCAAATCATGTTGAAATGGATCACTCTGGTTCTATTACAAAACTACTTGAATTTTGTCCAAATACCAAGATAATAACATCCACTCGTGGAGAAAAAGGTTTACATCTGCATTATAAAAAAGAATTAAATTTAAAAGTTGTTAACTCTGGTGATACACTTAATATTGGAAAAAAAATTCTTACATTTTTTCATATACCAATGGTTCATTGGCCTGATTCAATGGTTACTTATATTCCCAATGATAAACTACTACTTCCAAATGATGCTTTTGGTCAGCATATAGCTTCTTGTGAAAGATTTGATGAAGAATTAGAATGGGGTATTCTAAAGCAAGATGCTGCGAAATATTATGCAAATATTGTAATGCCTTATGGAGATCAAGTAAAAAAAGCTCTAGAAATGCTTACAAAATTGGATATAAATATGATTGCTCCAAGTCATGGTATTATTTGGAAAAAGTACTTATCAAATATTCTAAAGGAGTACTCAAAATGGGCAAATTTTGAAACCGAAAATAAAGCACTTATTGTTTATGATTCGATGTGGGGTTCTACAGAAAAAATTGCTTACGCTCTTTATGAAGGATTGGAAGAAACAGGCATCAAAGTTACAATTAGAAATCTAAAAAATACACATATTTCAGATATCATAACTGATGTTCTTTCATCAAAGTTTATTCTTTTAGGTTCACCAACTATGAATAATACCATGCTTCCTACAATGGGAGGTTTTCTAACTTATCTTAAAGGCCTAAAACCTAGAAATCGTATAGGATTTGTTTTCGGTTCTTATGGATGGGGTGGTCAAGCTGTTGGTGAAATAGAGAAAATTTTAAGAGAGTTATCTTGGGATTTGCCAATAAAGAGTTTAAACATTAACTATGTACCAAACGAAAATGATTTAAAAAATACAAAAAAAATTGGAGAAACATTAGTAAAAAATATTAATAAATAAAAATTTGAGTTTTAAAAGGAGGTATTAAAATATGGTAAAAGAAAAAAAGAAAAAGATTGATATAAAAGCAAAAAAAACTGAGAAATCACCTACAAAAACAACAACTCCTGTTATATGGAATCCATTTGATATAATGGAATCTATGGATAGATTTTTCTGGGATGATCCTTGGAGACCTGTATGGCGTAGACGTTGGGGATCCATGGTTCCAAGTAATTTTTTATACGAAAGATGGCCAGAACCTGATTTGAAACAGATATCTATAGATTTGATTGATAACGGTAAAGAATACAAGATAGTTGCTGAAATGCCAGGTGTTGATAAAAAAGATATTGAGATATCTTTAACAAATAATAATATAAATATTTGCGGAAATGTTAAATCAGAAATAAAAGAGGAAAATAAAAATTATATAAGACGTGAAAGAAGTTACTCGACTCTTTGTAGAACAATGTCTTTTACTGATGAAGTAAACCCTGATAAAGCAGAGGCAGTTTTAAAGGATGGTATACTTGAAATATTTATACCTAAAAAAACACCAACTAAAGGAAGAAATATTTTTGTTAAATAATTATAAAAACATGGAAGAGGTGAATTTATTTGGAAAAAATAAAAGTATTTAGATGTAGAATATGTGGCGATCCTTATATAGGAGTTGATGCACCAACTAGATGTCCGTTTTGTGGCGCACCTCAACGATTTTTTGTGAAAGCTGAGGATTGGGATATTAATGAGTTTAACGTAGATTTAAGTAATATATCTAAACAAAATCTTGAATCAGCTTTAAAACTTGAGTTAGATAATGCTGCTTTTTATGATTGTGCAAAAAATGCCGCGGACAAAGCAGGAGATTCTTATAGTTTTGCAAAATTCAAATCATTGATGAAGGTCGAACGTGAACATGCTTCAGCTATTTCAAAATTCTTAAAAATAACTGCACCTGAACTGGAAAAGCTAATATGTAATACAGATTCAAGAAAAAATACTCAAGAAGGATTTGAAAGAGAAGACAGAGCTATAAAATCATATTTAAAATTTAAAGATGAAGCAACAGAGCCACGCATAAAAGAATTTTTTTCATCTTTAGTTGAAATAGAAACAGATCATCTAAATTTGCATTCTGAAAATTTGAAAATGACGAAATAAAAAACATTGAAAACAAGGAGGTAATAAAAAAATGATAGGTAAATTAGATTATGAGGAATTAGATGCAGTACTTGAAACTTTGCCTATAGAATTTTCAGTTTTAAACAAAGATGACAAGGTTCTTGCATGGAATAAACATGAAACAAGAATTTTTAAAAGACCAATTGGTGCTGTTGGAAGAGATGTACGTAAATGTCATCCACAAAAGAGTCTTTCAAAAGTGGAGCAAATAATTTCTGAGATGAAAGCAGGAAAAAGAGACAAAGCAGAGTTTTGGATTGATTTACCAATTGGCGATAAATCCGAGAAACACAAGATATTAATAAGATATTTTGCTGTTAGAAATAAAGATGGAAAATATCTAGGCTGTCTTGAAATTTCCCAGGATATTCATGATATTCAAAAAATACAAGGAGAAAAAAGATTGTTGGATTAAAGAGGGATGTTATGAATTTAAATGGTTTTGGTTTAGAAGAACTTTTACTTGTTGCAATAAAAAGCGAAATCGAAAGTAGAGATTTATATCTAAATATTGCAAACAAAACAAAAAATGGGCTGCTATCTGACAAACTGAGATTTATTGCTAATGAAGAAAAAAAACATGAACTGTTTATAGGGGATATTTACAAGAATCATTTTCCTGGAAAAAATATAATTATTCCAAATAAAAGCTCAGTTCCTTTACCTAAGATATCAATTACCGATGATATACCAGTTAGTAAACTCCTAAAAATTGCTATGGATGCTGAACTTGCAGCATCTGATTTCTATAACTCTTTATCAGACTATTTTGAAGAAGGAAGTAAAATGCACAACACATTACTTTATTTATCAGACATGGAAAAAGGGCATTATAAAATCCTTGAGGTAGAAAAAGAAAGCATGGACCGTTTTGAAGAAGCTGATGTTTATTGGCCTATGGTACATGCAGGTCCATAATAAAATAATTGGAGGAAATTATATGAAAAATTTAAAAGGAACAAAAACTGAAAAAAATCTCCTTGCTGCATTTGCAGGAGAATCACAAGCAAGAAATCGATACACTTTTTTTGTATCACAAGCAAAAAAAGA
>Ga0209635_10000380_pt1 | contig 29620 bp, 12 predicted proteins | sample DeeMarSWOR230_32_FD_187463 | JGI IMG/M metagenome (GOLD analysis project Ga0209635, IMG submission 187463) | Marine sediment microbial communities from White Oak River estuary, North Carolina - WOR-2-30_32 (SPAdes) (version 2) | ecosystem: Environmental > Aquatic > Marine > Intertidal zone >...
CACTGTTACACTTGTTAGCATTTGCATAATGATTGGAGCAATTTTGTTAGCTTATTATAAGAAAATTATGATGACCTATGCATTAATAATAGCAAATTTTGTTATTTTCATTTTGAGCATAGTATACCCTTTAGAAATCATTGGAAGTACACAATATCTCTTCCTTTATCCCGGTTTGGGATTCCGACCAATCTATCTTTCATTAGAATTCTTCCCTCAAATCTATACGTTATTTACGTCGATGTTTGTCCATGGAGGTTTTGCCCATATTTTCGGCAATATGTTGGTGTTTTTCTTCATGGGTATAGCATTTGAACAGCGCATAGGGTGGAAGAATTTCTTGATAATTTATCTCATAACAGGAGTATGTGGTGCATTGTCACATTCACTATTGAACCTAGGATCGCCAGTTACTCTGATTGGAGCATCAGGTGCTATTTTTGGGATTCTAGGTGCATTTGCATATTCTTATCCAAGAGATGAGATCGTTATGCCTATTCCTGTTGGAATCATGTTTATTACTCGCACAAAGGTGATATATGCTGCACTAATCTTCGCTGTTCTAGAAACCATTATAGTTTTTTTAGAGGTAGAAGATAATACTGCCCATTTCGCTCATTTAGGGGGACTTGTTAGCGGAATAATCCTCGCAGCAATTCTTGTTGGACAACAAGGAAAAAAATCAGATCAAGCAAGTGCGACTGTATATTATGATCCATCTCAGATTCCAAAGAAAAAAAGAATCAATTTTTCAAATCTAAAAAAATTAGCAACTACCCCAGAATTGAAAGAAATGTTAAGAAAAATCGAAAGCGAATCAGTTCTCCAGGTTAGGGATATCTGGTTAGATCATTTTCTTGAAAAAACTACATGTCCAAAATGCAACAAACCGTTGAATCATTTTAACGGTAAAATATGGTGTGAAGACGATCATTTTAAAACAACTTATTAGTATCAAAACGAAAAGCTAATACCAACTAGTTTTCCAAACAATAAGTAGCTAGATATTATATAACCTAGAATAGCACCGCCACAGAGACTTGGCAATCCAGCTTGAGGTTTACCTTTCAAAACAAAAGTCATTAGAATCAAAAATCCAACAAGTGTACCGATCATAACTGATAATGCTACAGGAAGACCATTTTCAATTGAATTATATGCAGCAACTACTAATATTCCTGGCATTACGATGTCGCCCAATCCCATAAAGAACGCATCCCGTTCTTCATTCTCTTTCAACTTCTCCTTTAAACTCTTTGTTTCTTTAATAAGGGAATACTTCCTGATTTTTGGTATTACCAACAAAACAGGCAATTTAAGATCCATTACCGTATCTGCAAGATCAATCATGTGCTTTGTTTTGTAAACAGAGATAGCATCATAAATTGCTAATCCGATAAGTAGAATCAACACCAATAAGATACCAAGAGAGATTCCAAATATTGCTATAGCACCTGCCCCTACGATAATACCACTTAAATCTATGATGTACCATTCTGGAAATTTATAAAGGGTTATTGTAAGAATTAAAGCGACAGCAATTGAAAGAAATAGCGCTACCCAATCATTCATTAGGAGAGCAAATAAGGGGAAAAATACGTAGAAAGATGTATACCCAACTGCACCCAGAATAATGAATTGTATGAGTTTTTTCTTCCAGTATTTTGCAATTAATAATATAACTACAGTTATGACAATTATTATCGTAAAGAAAATTACGAGATTTATTGGATCATCAGGATTCTCAAAAGCTTCTATGCCTGCAGCTTCAAATGGGCCTGCGACAAATAAAGCAATACCATGTATAAGAACAAAGAGACAACCCATTAAAAAAATAGGAAAAATCTCATTTCTATGCTTACCTTCCTCTTGGTCCATTATTTCCTAGGAATGACATTTTAATATTTATAGAGTTTGATTTTTTCTCTTAAAAGAAGAAAATATACCATATGAAAATCGAATAGAGAATAAGCATGAATGCCCCTTCTTTTCTTGATATTATATAGCCTGTGTACAAGATAGGAAACATGATAAGTGTTACTGCTAGAAGAATCACTTGATGATTCAAAGATGCTGCAGCATTTAACGGTATAATAAGAGAACATACACCCAATATCAAAAGTATGTTAAACACATTTGACCCAATAACATTGCCAATTGCAATATCAGACTCTTTCTTAAAAGCAGCCATTGCAGAAACGACAAGTTCAGGAAGAGAGGTTCCAACGGCTACCATTGAGATGGCAATAACAAAAGCCGGAATTCCTAGAAAATCTGCTATTGTTATAGCTGATTCGATTAACATCCATGCTCCAGCAATTACACCAATAATTCCAAATATGATGAATAGGACATTTTTTCGAACTGTTCCTTTGTTATATTTCTTATTGTAATTGCGCTCTTTTTGAGCGCATCGAATAAAATAAGCAACAAATGCTACAAATAATATAAGGAAAATCACTCCCCCAATTATATGATAGTTATCTAAAAGTCCAAAATATGATGAAATTAGAAGGATGGCAGTTGCAGCAAAAACGATGGGCATCTCTCGTTTAATACAACTTCTTTGTACATTTATAGGTCTAATGATCGCACTTATACCAAGGACAAGCAACAAATTAGCAATACAGGATCCAATGATATTGCCCAACGAGATATCTGCATGGTTTTGAATTGCAGCACCTGAAGATATTGCTAACTCAGGGGCAGAGGTTCCAAATGCAACGATAATCAAAGAAATAAGCAGCGCCGACACACCCAACTGTGCAGCAGTTTTTGATGTTCCTTCGACTAGAACATCTGAACCTTTGTAAAGAAGAAGAATACCAACAATGAATGCAGGAAGCGCCAGAATAAATGGAATCATAGTGGTGAGTAATAAAAATAGTTGTTTATATAGCTGATTAATATTGAATTTGATGTTTATTGAAAACCTAGCATTATTATATGCTATATTTTTATTTTTTCCGCTCTCTTTTTTTATTTAAATATTCTAAACTTTCTTCTTCCAAGGGGAAAAGCAGGGTCTTTTTATTCGAAGTTCTTCCAAATTCTCGATGTTCCTCCAATAATCTTTTTATATTGGTTAAAATAGAAAAAAAATATAAAATATGAAAATAGATAGAAATAGTCTCAGGGGTTATTTTAAAATATGGAAAAATTTATATATAATAAATAATAGATATATTGGGCATAAAATTATCTATAAATATGGGGGAAAAAAGATGAATAAGAAAGGTAAAATAAAAATTTTTAGCATTATAGCTATTGTTTTAATGATCTCAGTGGCTTTTGGGCCAATAATTACATCTCTAGCACAGACACCAGAAGATCAGTCCTCAGGTTCTAAGGATGATGGTTCTTCAAAAAAAGGAAATAATCCTCCAAAAGGTCCAGATCCTCCCAAACTCGAGAAACAAGTTGAAGAGGAAAAGGGAGAAGGTGACGACCTTGGTCGATCTGGAGAAGGCTTACCTGATTTAGTGGGATATTTTTTTGATGTAGCTCCAGATCAATTGTATGCGGGGTATAGCTGTGAGATATGTTATGAGGTTATGAATGAGGGAGATGATCTTGTTTATAAACATTTTTCTATTGATTTTTATCTTAGTACTGATATTGATATCAACGAATCTGATGATTTCCTCTTAGGTCGTGATCATCAATGTAGTTTTTTAGACCCGTTACCAAGTGGTGAGATTTCAGAACGTTGGTGTATAAATCTCTCACTTCCAAGATATGATGATCCTTTCTGGAATGGAGATGGTACATATTACATTGGTATGATTATAGATTCAAACAATGTAGTTGAGGAATCTGATGAAGGCGATAATAACCTAAGCTTTGAAGAGGTTGATATCACAGTCTATATGCCTGATCTGTCAGGATCCTTTTTTAACGTAACGATTGATTCGGTGGATGTCAGTACTACTTCAACTATTGATGTGGAATTTACAATTCAGAACACTGGATTAGCACAGACCAATCCATTTGATATCTCGTTTTACTTCAGTTATAATGACGATATAAGTGGTATATGTAACTGTGACCATGGCGACTCCTATTATCAAGAATGTGATTATTCTTTAGGGGAAATTCCTATAGACATCTCGTTATATCCAGGTGAAACCACCAGTAACACATCAACTTTGCCACTTCCTCCTTTTGACGATCTTTTCTGGAGTAAGACGGGTGATGGATGGTATTATGTCGGCATGATTATTGACTCTGATGATAACAATGTCGAGATAGATGAAGTCAATAATTCTAATATAGGTTTTGAGGAGGATTACGAAGGACTGCAGATTGAAGGATCAAATGGTAATTGTGAATTTGTAGACCTTGATGTTGATTCTGATAACAACGATGTGTTCAATTTCCCCAGGTGCACCGATTATGAAGAATATGTCGAAGGAGATTCATATCTTCCTGGTAAATACGTGAAAAATAACGATGATTTTGATGGAGATAATCTTCTATATATTAATAATACACTTCTCTATACTGATAAATATTACAATGGCACTATCGAAAATGAAACTGGGGAACTAGCACCAATGATGATTGTAATAGGGTCCAACCAAGTTGAGAGACTTGTTAGTTATCGTTTTGATTATGATGGCAGCTTTCAAAATAATTATCCAACAGGAGATATAGTGTTATGGCGATATCCTACACGAGGATCTTGGTTCTCTGATGCTCATGCTCAAGACAGGGATTACGTGGAATGGTATGATCACATGGTATGGATATTAGGTGATATGAATAACAACTCTGAATTGGATGGAGAAGATGAGATTTTATTAGATTGGGCTATAATTAATGAAAATCCAGATGGTTCTGGAACATTTTATGAGTGGTGGAATGATCCGTCTCGTTTGTTCGGTCAATATCATAATTATTCAGTTGTTGGAGATTTGAATGGTGATGGAGAATTAAATGAAGATGATATACCTTTATTGGAAAGGGCTGTAGAAAGGCAAATAATCAGGTATGTTCCAATTCATTTATGGATTGAAGGATTAAGATCAGATTCTCATCCACAGATTAAATGCGAGGTTAATTTTCCTGGTGGCTCAACGGTTGATGAAAAAGATAAAATATACGTTTCTACAAGTCTAACTTGTTTTATGCAAAATAAAGCTGCTTCGGTACCACCTGGTTATGACGGCGATACTGACGACTTTGTATCAAAATGTTATAACCACGAATCAAACATGTGGGGGTATGAGTTTCCTACAGGTCATGGTGTTGGTGGTCTTCATATGAGTCTCAAACCACTATTTAGTCAAGAAGATTTTCCACCGCTGAAACTCAACCCTATAGAGAGCTCGGCACCCTTAGTATCAAAGGGTGTACGCCATTTCCAAGGCCCCAATATACATCAAGAACGACCAACCCATAATGACGTCATTGATCTTACGACCGGACTTCCTCTCCTTCAGGATATTGATTTTGAACTCCCATTTGGTGGCGCAGTGTTTCGCCATGTTCGAACCTATGATCAACAGACAATCGGGAAACTGCAATACCGCAGGGATACCAATTTGAGACCAGATTGTATGTCATGGGACTGGAATGGCCATGGTTGGATGATGAGCGAAAATCCGATTTTTCTAATCGATGCCCGTTGGCCTGAATATATTTCACCATTGCCAAAACGATGTTACTTTATTCCTGATGCTCATTATGCTATTCCATTTATTTATGATGAGAACACAGGGAATTATACGGCTCCTGACTGGTTTGATGCCATTCTCACATATAAAGACGACAATACAAGTGATGATGTTCCTCCAAGTGAGTGGTATATCTGGCTTCACCGTAACAGTATAAAGTATACAATTAAACCATATTATGAAGATGTTCCAATGAATACCAACGACATCGATGGCCTGGAGAATTATCCACCAGAGATTAGCGCCCATTATTGCAATGAAAACATGTATGGTAACCAATATTTCGACACGGAGTACGCTGCAATTGGCTGGGAATGGGGTGTTCCTTATTACGGGCTTGTCACAGAGATTACTGACTGCTATGGCAACCGCGCGGAATATGACTACTGTCCCTTTTATCAAACAACAAACGATTATGAGGAAACTGAAAACTGTATAGAATGTTGTCAAAACTGTAATGAAAAAGGACAAATTAGAACTATCCGGCTGGTCACCAAGGATGGCACCGGTCATGATACTACTGTATGGACTCTAGTCTATGTTTATCGAGCATACAACGAACCTTATCATTATTGTTCTGTTTGCGATCCTTATTCAGATGCCTATGTGCCATACAGTACCCAATATTTGCAAGATATTGATCATTATTACCATGGTCATACACTTCACGCAATTTATATTTATGAAGGAAACATATCTAAATTTATTACCAAGGATTGTTACACTATTGATCCCAATGCTTTTTGTTATGCTGAAACCCTTGAAGATGTTGATGCAATTGGCTCAGCTGAAGAGTTAAATCTGCCCTCCAATTGGAGTATCGCAGTAAAATATCTATATTCTGATATTGGTTATATTGACTGTCCCTGTAGTTATATGAACGACATACGTGAAAAAATATTTGGTCCCGCACCATATCCTCCTTGTAATATTCCGCCTACCCTTTGGGAAAAGGCTTATCCGATTAAAACTACAGTAATTGAGCGTACAAAGAACGCTAAAGGTGAATTAATAACTCATGATAAGTCAACATTATATCGTTACGAGCGAAGCTTGGATGGTCGTGGCCTTCCACATTACTGTGCTGGTTGGTTTGGATCCCCAGGTCTTGATCTCAATATGGTTTATTACGATGACACTATTACTTCCGTAATTAATGGGTTTAAGGAGAAGTACGATATAGACATCCATGAAGTAACCTTTCCATCTAATGGAACTGTAACGAACGATTCAGATTATGTTTATTACACACCTGAACTTGATTATACTGGAAATGATGAGTTTGGTTATAATTTCGAAACAGATTTCACTGAAGGGATATATAATGCAACTGTAAATGTAACAGTAATAGAACAACCAGATACACCATTAGCAGTGATTGACCATGCAGCCGTTATTAAAAACTTGGGGTCATCCGATGATACATTTAGAATTGATGTATTAGCAAATGATTACAATCCAGATCAGGATCTTGAAATTATAGAGATATATGATCAATACTCAGGGGCAGATATTACAATTTCTCCAGATAGAGATTATCTATATTACACTCCATATCCTGATCAGGGTTGGGATGAGGATGTCTTTGTTTATTCTGTAAAAAACTCTTCCGGATGGTCTGGTATCGCAGAAGTACGGGTCGATTTAGCTGATCGAAGTGAAAGATATGTACCAAAAGCTGTTAATGACACTATAGTAGTTGTTAAAGACTCGTTAGACAACCAGATTGATGTGTCAGCAAATGATTACACACCACTGCAATATATGTTAGAAGCTGATGATCTTCCCCCTGTTTATGGTGTTGATGAATTTGATGTGAACTATATTTTTAGAATTGATAACTTCGATAATGTCCCCATTATAAATGAAACAGGAGAGTCTGAAGAATACGAATTAGAAAGTTTAGCAGATCTTTGCTTCTATGAAAAAAATAGAGATTATGAGTTTCATGGTGCCAATAATAAGTTGAATGTTTTCTTTATCGATAACATTATTGGTGGGAATCCTGAGAAAACTATCTTTATATACAAATCGAAGGATAAGTTTATAGATCGCCGCAGTGAAAATGGGAAAAATAGCTCTTATCTATTGTATCATTATATTAGAATTCCTGACTGGCATATTTTTAGACCGTCATGGAATTGTTTAGAGGAATGGCCATGGTGGGGGTATAGTCCTTATTATGCTAACGAAGCATTTGGCGTGTTAAGTTTTTATCATTATCCTTACCAGGGATGGAATAGTACCTCCTATAGTTGGGAGCAAATGCCATTAAACGAATCGTTTTTTATTACAATTATCGATGAAATTAATAGTTCAGCTGATTATAATCCATCCACATGGGGAGATACAGATCCAATAACTGGCTCATATCATGGTCTTTTGAGTCGGCGTGCTGTAGAAATGAATCCTGCTGGTTTCATACTCAGAGACCGTATGTGGACATATTCAAAAAATGGCACTGGATCCCTTGTGAATCAAGTTGGTTTCTTAGAGCAATATAAGTATGATTGCAGGGGCCGAAAAATCGCCACCTACCCAACAGGATGGAATTCTCCAGATAACCCAGATACTGACCACCACGGCCTGATAACCGTCTATGAATACGAATCTGATCCCTGTCTCGATAACTGTGGGAATTGGCCAGAAGAAATGCCTCCAGAATGTGATACCAAAAGTGAACTCAAGGCGATTGGTATTAAACAAGGAGAACTAGGTGATGTCTATTACATCAGAAGCTATAATCATAGTATTTCTGAACGACCTGAATTGTTGACACAAGAAGTTAGATATCCAATTCCTGTGGATAACATATCCGATCCTGATTCGTTGATTAGAGCAGAAATAACCGAGGCATCCTATGACTTTAACCAAAGTAAATCTGATCCAAAAGAGTGGCCAATTATCAACAAAACGATAATTCGATCACCAATCAATTGGTCAGAAGAAGGACCAACCTACTACGCAATTGAAAAAATGCAGTATGATGATAATGGGAATCTCATTTGGAACGGAGAAGGAGCATTAACTGATAAGAATGATATTTCCTCAGCTATTCGTTTCTTCATCCACTATAGTGAATATGATGATAAAGGACAGATTGTTCTCGACGTCTTCGATGCTGATTTATCAGAATTTCCGCCACCAGAAGGTTTTACTCGGGAATTCAGTGAACCTGCGCTTAATCTTAAAACAGAATACACATATGATTCCATTTATGGTCTGAATTATACAAAATATCCAAATGGAAGAGAACAACATATTATTTATAAAGAAGATCCTAACGATTGGAAGATCTTATATCGATGGGAATATAATGATGTCATTCCAGGGAATCCTTACAAAATACTGTCACCTGTCGAAATTGCTTGTTATGATGGATTTGAATTAGCATACACAGAAGAAGTGAACCTATTGAGCACCGGAAGCCGTCCAAATGGATCAGAGCCATATGAGGTACTTTCTCGAACATCAGCCGATTATGATTCACAAGGTCGACTTAGTGGGATGACGACGGCGGGTGAAGATGAATCAATTTCAGCAAAAATTACTTATAATGGATTTGGTGAAATAGAGCGTTCACTCGAGCCTTCGGGAACGCTTACACGAATCGTTTATGATCCTTTGGGAAGAAAAATAAAGACATATCGTGGAACAAAAGACACCCATCCATTTTGGAGAATTGCGGATCCCACCAAACCCTCGAGTTGGAAGGATGACTTAATTCTCGTTGAGAAACAATACTATGCTCAACCAAATAGCAGCTGGAACGGCATCGGTGTGACAAATGCTGGAAAATTAATAAAAATACGGCATTTAGATGAGAAACCAAACAATCAATATTTCGAGTATGATGAGAATGGCGATCCTATTCCTGCACCAAACAATGAGGATTCACTCGGTTGGACCGAAGAATATGAGTATGACTGGCGAATGAGACATGTTATAACTTGCTACAATAGTTCTGCTGGCATCCCAATGAAGCATGAAGTGACATGGTTTGATAATCTTAATCGAAAAGTCTTATATGCAGAATATGGGCCCATTTTAAATCTCCCATCTCATATCGACCCGCGCAGGCTCCCACCGAATTGGAATCTCACTACACAAAACATTACAGATATTCTACAAGCACCCATAACACCACTGCTTCTCCAGAAGACAAGATATAACGCACGAGGGTTGATAGAAGAAGAACGTGATTATAATCTCACCTCACTAGATCCTCAGTTCATAGCAACAAAGCGCTATTATGATCATAATAAACAGAAGATTGAAGAATTTATTCCAAATAGTGCTAAAAAAATATTTGTATATGATGCAAAGAATCGAGAAGTGCAAACAAGTCATGTTGCAGAAGGATACGAACTTCTACGAGAGGAAAAAGTGTATGACAAAAATGATCAGTTAATAAAAACCATACATTGGGAACGAAAGCATAATGCTGCCACTGGACCACTGACAGAGGATAACAGTGTTAAATCGTATGTCTATTACTGGTATGATGATGCAGGAAAATTACTGGCAACTGCAGATTATGGAACAAATCATCCTGATAATATATTTGAAACCGGTGATGAACCACCCTATGATCCAGTAAATCATCCGACTCCGAATCCGCAAGGAGCAGTTAAAATTACATGTTACGAATACGATGAAAAAGATAATCAAAATGTTACGCATCATCCTGACGGGAAAATTACTCGTTATGAATATGATGATTTGGATAGAATTGTCCTTCAGGTAACTGAAGGGGAAATCTATGAGAGTACTTTTTTGGGTACCTGGCCGATGTTTCATTATGATCCGACACATATTGGCTATACGTCAGCTGCTGGACCAGATACCAACGATGTGCTCTGGAGTCAGCCCATTGGAAACAAACCAGAGACTTCTCCATCCATTGCATATGGTAGAGTCTATGTTGGAACAAATGATGAGCAGCTCAAATGTTTTGATGCACGTACTGGGAATGAACTATGGACTGCCCCTATCAAAGGAAGGGTCGGTTATTCATCACCAGCTATAGCAAATGAGAAAGTCTATGTAACCACTCAACATTTCAATTATGATACTGGTACTATTGATGGCGTTGTCCATTGTATTAACGCCTTTTCTGGAGAAGAGGTATGGAATTATACACTCATTTGGCAGCCGATCTTTTCATCACCATCGGTTGCTGCAGGTAAAATATTCTTCGGCTGTTCTAATGATAAAGTCTACTGTTTAAATGCAGAGACAGGTATCGAGATATGGAACTTTACTACTAGTGATGATGTCACGGCCTCTCCAAGTATCTATAACGGAAAGGTGTATATCGGATCAACAGATGGAAAATTATACTGCTTGGACGCAGAGACAGGTGTTGAACTATGGAATTATTCAACATACGGCTGTATTAGCTATTCTAGTGTTGCTATATCGAATGAGAAATTAGTTTTTGGCTCTTGGGATCAGAAAGTATATTGTTTAAATATATCTGATGGCAGTCTGAATTGGCGATTTACTACTGGCGATTTAATATTATCGTCACCAGCTATCGGCCTGAATAAGGTGTTTATTGGTTCCTATGATGGAAAAGTGTACTGTCTTGATCTTATTGGCAATGGCGATGGAACGACAACTAAGATATGGGAATTTGATGCAAGCAGTGGCATTTTTTCGTCTCCAGCGGTTACTGCTGATAAGGTCTACATTGGAGCTAGAGATGGAACGTTTTATTGTTTCAATGCAACATCAGGACAGATGATATGGGACTACGTGACATCTGGTCAAGGACAGTTTGCAGGTATTGCTTCATCACCAGCTGTTGCGGATGGTAATGTGTATTTCACATCGTCAAATGGTCAAATCTATGCCTTAGGAAATGCATCTGAAGTGTCAAAGGAAATCTCCACACAAAGTATTGCTCATTATTATGATAAGGGAAAGAACCTCTTGACAAAAATGGCTGCGGTTCTCGATCATCATAACGGCGGCGTTCAGAAGTATGAGGATATTAATTGGCAGGCAACTGATGGATCTCTCCAAGTTACTGAAATCGAATACAATGGAAAGGTAATCGATCGACAAAACCTTGCATTAAATTTTGATGGGAACAATGATTTTATTGCAATTCCAGATTGGCATCCTGGTAATTTCCCGTCTTCGGTATTTAGTGTGTCATTATGGTTCAATGCTGATGATTTAGAAAATATTTATGAGCAATCACTTATTGATATGGGGAATGCTTCTGGTTCGGGGTGGCGGATATTCTTACGCGATGGCAAGGTCCATTTCACAGCAAATAGTGACAATGATCTTATAGGCCATGAGGTAAAACTTCGAAATAAGATTTCCAATCCGTCATTTTGGCATCATGTTGTTGTCACCTACGATGCTAATGATGATAATGCAAGTCTCTTTGTTGATGGAAAATTAGTTGATTATAAATCATCTAATATTGATCCAGTCTTATATCAAGAAAATGAGGTTCTTACTATCGGTAAATCAGCAGTTTCTGCAAATAATTGTTTCATGGGACAAATTGAGGTTGTAAGTATATACGACCGTCGTTTGGAATATGATTGGTATACCGATGAACCATTATCGCTGTTTAGAGATACTTGGTACTCAGAGATATTGGATAGTGCTATTGGTTATTGGAGAATAAACGAAGGTAATGGCGATGTTGTTTTCGATCAAGTTGGTTCAAAAGATGGTCAAATTCATGACGCATTTTGGTTTGGGCGAGTAATAAGTGCAGCTGGGGATTGGATTTCTTCCATCCGATATCCTGATGAAGAGACGGGACAACCGAGTAGTACGAATATGGTACGATTCAAATACTATATAGATGGGACAGTTGCGATGCGAATGGATGCGAAAGGAACAATTTTACGCTATTACTATGATGATCTTGGTCGATTAATAGAAACAGAAATCGATGACTCCTTCTATTATGATCCTAGCGGATCAGGCACTGATCCAGTGTTTGCTCCTCAAAATCGAACCAGTCGAATTTCTTATGTATATAGCGCAGATGATCTCTTGTTAAGTGTGACTGCTTTTGCAAATGTTAGCGGCACCGAAATCGTTATTGCTCAAAATAACTTTACTTACGATAGAGGTTTGCAAAGTCTAAATGGAGAATGGCAGGAACATGGCGATTATGTCGATGAGGCTACTACTCCATTTGTTAAATATTTCTATGAGATGAGTCCTGCTGGAAGTGATAATTATTATCGACTCACTCAAATTCAATATCCTGATTTACTTGAGACAGGAAGTGCACGAACAATCGCTCTACAATACAATGGATTACTTGATAATTCAATTAGTAGAATTTCTGGCATTACAGATGCTACATTCGGCACACTGACTACTTATAATTATGCAGGATTGAGTCGAAGGGTAGAAACACATTTTGGCAATGAAATATTTCAGAAATTCTACAACGTCAATAATCAGTATATTGGATTAGACCATTTTGGCAGAATTACTGATTTACACTTTAAAAAGAGTAATCCTGCTTACTACTACGAATATGCAGAAGCAGAGCCATATACTTATGAACAATCTGGTGATAATGGCCCGCCTATACCTGACCCCCCTGGACAACCATCCTACCGCCCCACGTATGACGAAGTTATCCCCCATCAATATCTAGGTTCTCAAACTATTCATCGCTACCAATATGGATACGATCTTGTTGATAACCGACTCTTTACGCGAATTCGACAAATCGGTCATAATAATGACCGCTCCTTCCTCTATAGTTATGATGGTCTAAATCGACTTAGTCAGACTCTTATCGGTACTCTAAATGTAGCAAATAATGAACTCATCAATTATGCTGAAGGATTGAAAAATCCACAATGGGACTTAGATGAGTTAGGTAATTGGGCAGGTGGTGATTTCTTTAGTGGAAGTGTCTTTTACAACGAGTATGATCAATCAGGTGATCTTATCTCTCAAGATGTTGTTCATCATGATACGGACAATATTAATCAAATTAAGCACATAGCAAAAATGGATTCAGCAAGTGGCCAAGATCCAATTGAGCCGTTTTCATTTAATGATGATTCTGAAGAGCAAATAGAATGTGATCCTGCAATGATTGGTTATTGGAAATTCAATGAAGGTGAGGATATCTATGCTTATGACAGTTCAGATTATGAAAATCATGCGATAATTAATGGCGCAACCTGGACAACCGGACAGTTTCAAGGGGCGTTACATTTCAATGGAGATGATATTGTAACGACTCCTGTGGATATTGATCAATCGAGTTCGTCTAAGGGTGTTACGTTTAGTGCTTGGGTATATCCATATGATTTGGTAAGCGATGATAGAAATCAGATGATTATTAGTTCAGATGATGGTTATTGGGATTGGTCTCTCTATGTTAGAGATGGAAATTGGTATATCTTTGATGGCGACAGTTCTCCTGAAGTATTTGATGATTTTCCTCCGGTTTCTGGTTGGCAGCATGTTGCTGTAGTTTTTGATCCTGATGCAGGAAGTTATGGAGAAGCTACGTTTTATTGGAACGGAAATGCAGATTCTCATCATCCACGTATCTACTATGAATCGAATGATAATCCCATTGCAATTGGTGATAATCCAGGTCCTTGGGATGAATACTTTGATGGCAAAATCGATGAAGTATATATTTTCAATCGTGCTTTATCTGCAGAAGAAATACAAGAATTGATGACCCCTATCATTTGCCCTCCTACCGCTGATGCAGGTCGTGATCAAGTCTGCGTTGATGAAAATGATGATGATATCGAGTTCATCACCTTGGATGCCAGTGATAGTACTGATGATGGTCGAATCATTAACTACCAATGGACAGAAAACGATGTGGTATTGTATGAAGGGCCATTTGCACAGGTGAACATTCCGCTTTCTGTTGGCTATCATCTATTAATCCTGAATGTGACTGATGATGAAGGTGCATATGATGGCGACTTTGTTACTATAGCGATACTCCCATTTGGAACTGAATTAGTAGAATATGTCTATGACAATACAGGTAATCTTGTGTTCGATGGTTCATACTTCTATCAATATGATGGATTCAATCGATTGGTACAAATTAATGATGCAAGTGGGTTAAGTGCAGCAGATTTTGATAACGATGGCAGACTCCTATCATCACCTGGTACTTTAGTAGCAGAATATGTCTATGATGGCTGTAATCGATTAATACAAAAATTAACTTCTACACAACAGGAAGATTATTACTTTGATGGCGGTCGCAGAATTCAGGAACTCATTGATGATTTTACCGAGCAGAAAGTACGTGAATACATCTATGGACCAGAGTATATCGATCAAGTAATTTTACAAGTCACTGAAGACAACCAAGCAATCTACATATTACAAGATGCCAATTACAATGTTGTTGGCCTTGTTAATAATAACGGACAGGTCGTAGAACAATATTTGTTCTCTCCTTATGGTTCCCTCTTGACAGTGGATACCTTTACTGGCGCCCCATGGAACCACTTAGGGCATCAAGGCCTTTTCTTTGACCGACTTGACGCTGCGCCGTCACAATCACCCATGAATCTTAGTGCTATTGGACTCTACTATAATAGAGATCGCTGGTATAATCCACAAATTGGACGATTTATGCAGCAGGATCCAAATGCTGCTGGATTTCCATTGGGATCTCCGACAACAATGAATGGCGGTGCTCAGAGTATATCAATAAGTCCATATGATATCTCTGGTCAATATGGTGATGGATTAAATCTTTATCAATATCTAAAGAGCAATGCGATAAATAATGTTGATCCAACTGGCAGATTTAGTTACATAAGTACAATGATGTCAGCCCTCTGGAGAAATAAATGGTCTATAGCTATGTTTGGTGCTATTGGATTTTTAAACGGGCTGATCCCATCACCTGGTGATACTTTCTATTACTCTGCTTTGGGTGGATTGCTGATAGGAGGATGGAGTCTTGCAATCAATTCGCGTGAACAATCGCTTTTCACAGGTATTGCTGGTAAAGGAGGCATAAGTCATGCTATTACCAAGGTGCTCGTCGGAGGAACATTAGGGGCAATAAAAGGTGCAGGAGCAGCTGCTCGGAAAGTGATGTTACAAGCTGTTGATGATGCCATTAATGCGGTTTTGGAAAAGTGGGCAAAGAACCAGGGTCCGCGTCTCATCGGTCCTGGCCGGGATCAAGGAGGCGTCACAATTATTTCCGGAGAGGATCCAATAGTGAGAGCATTAAAACAGGAATTATACGAAAGAATCAGATACCTTGATCCAAAATGGGTAAAACTATTATCTAAACCATTTCCAAAATGGGTTGGAGGCGCTTTGGAAAAACTTGCCAATATTGGTGGAGGTGTGCTTATAAATGGAATGCCGAGCATCCAACAATCCCTTGATAGATTATCATTAGCAGCAACTGGATTTGATATTGCCGGAAGCGGATTTGCGAAAGGCTATGCATACGCCCTTTCAGTACCTATGGGATTCTACATGGGTATGGTGGAATCAGCAATACTCATGTGCGAATATGATATGGGCGGTTGGTAATAACCGTTTCCAAATTTCTTTATTACTATAATAAAACAAAGAAATTAATTATAGAATTCCAAAACCTCAATTACTCCCTTTTAAATATTTTTTTACAATTTCTATTGCACATAGCTTTCCACACATAGAGCAAGCTCTAGTATCTTCCAAAGGCATTCGTTTCTCTCTATATTCCCTTGCCTTTTTTGGATCGATGCAAAGATCAAACATTTTTTTCCAGTTTAAATCCTCACGGGCCTTACTAAAATTAAAATCTTTGTCTCTATCAATACCTCTTGCAAGATCTGCTGCATGGGCTGCAATTCTCGATGCGATTACCCCTTCTCTCACATCATTCTTATCTGGGAGAGAGAGATGTTCTGCGGGTGTTACGTAGCATAGAAAGTCAGCACCAGCAAAACCTGCGATTGCTCCTCCAATTCCGCCAACAAAGTGATCATATCCTGGGGCAATATCAGTAACTAAGGGACCTAGAACAAAATATGGAGCTTCCCCAGTAACTGTTTTCATAACCTGGATATTTGGTTGAATATCGTTTAATGGCATATGTCCAGGTCCTTCAACCATGGTCTGAACCCCGTATTCTCTTGCCCTCTCAACAAGTTCTCCAATTATTAGTAATTCCTGAAATTTTGCCCTGTCATTAGAATCATATAGAGCTCCAGACCTCATCCCATCTCCAAGTGAAAGTGTTAAATCATATTTTTTAGCTATTTCTAATAAGTAATCAAAGTTTTTATACAACGGATTTTCCTGATTATTATGTAAAATCCAGGCCATGTGGAATGAGCCACCTCTGGACACCATTGGAATGAGTCTTTTTTGTCTTTTTAGCCGTTCAACACTTTCTTTAGTTACACCAACATGTGCTACAGCAAAATCAACTCCTTGTTTAGCTTGATTTTCAAATGCTTTAAACATGTCATCTTCAGTCATTTCAACAATTGAACCTCTTTTTTCAATTGCATCGATTCCAGCTTGGTAAATGGGAACAGTACCAAAGGGAATATTTACTGTTTTTAGGAGGGATATACGGATTTTATCTAAATCTCCACCAGTGGATAAGTCCATAACTGCATGGGTACCTGCCTCCACAGAAACCTTTGCCTTTTCAATTTCCTCTTTAATATCACAATGTTCCATAGAGGTACCAATATTTGCATTTACTTTGACTCGTAGACCTTTACCAATACCTAATGAACTAGGTGAATGAATTGGATTAAATGGAATAACAATCTTACCTGAAGCAACTCTTCTTTTGATTATTTCTACAGCTATATTCTCATTTTTAGAAACTTCTTTGATTTGCTTTGTTATCATACCCTTTTTTGCTTCAGAAATCTGAGTCATGCAAACAACCTAATAAACTTGTTATATTAATACTTTAAACATAACAATTTATTATCTAATTATATAGAAACCATAATTCTAAAAACATGGTTTTATATACAGATATTTGAAAATTATTTTTTCGGGTTAGGAAATGAAGTCAATTCCAAAGTTATTCTCTGAGCACGGGACATTCATTCAACCAGATGCATTAAAATATATTTCTTCAAAGGATAATCCAAACGAATTTGCCTCTTTTCTAATTGATCATCTTAATGAATATCCTTTAGTTTTAACACTTGATACTATAAAAAGTCTTGAGGAATCTACCACACTTGAAAAAACTCAAGAGCCGGATTATGCCCCTGTAGGTACGAAAGAGATACAAAATAAAATTCTATCTGAAATGTACGACAGTAAAGTACCAATTAAAGAACTGTTTGATGAAGAATATGAAGAAATTGACAAAGAAGATCAGTTGGAATTAGACAGCGAAGAAATTGAACAGAAATCTCCTTATACTATAGAAATTAAAACAGTAAAAGGTTGGAAACCTGAGTCAAAGGAATATGAATCTGAAATTGAAATACTATCTGATGTAACAGGTAAAAGTACGTGTGAAGGTACAACCCAAGATTTTGTTAAATTGTTTAGAGATAGATTCAATGTGTTAAGAGGAATAATCCGTTCTCAAAGAAGAGAGATGATCCATGTCATTCCAATAAATCGTATCAAAAAAACCATGTCAGATGTTCAGTTAATAGGCATTGTAAAGAACGTTAAGACAACAGTTAATGGGCATAGGTTAATAGAGATTGAAGATGAGACAGGCAATGCCACGCTAATGGCTTTAAAGAATAATAGCGAAACATTTCATCTTGCAAACGAGGTCATGTTAGATGAGATTATAGGTGTTGTTGGAAGAATTAGCAAAAATGGCGATCTCATAATTGTTAAAAATATAGTCTTTCCAGATATAAAAGTTCAACATGAAAAAAAGAAAGCAGAATTACCTCTATGTGTTGCATTTCTTTCTGATATTCATGTTGGCAGTAAGATGTTCATGGAAAAAGAATTTACTAACTTTCTAAAATGGATAAATGGTAATTTAGGCAACTCACGACAAAAAAATGTTGCAAGTAAAATTAAATACCTTGTTTTGCCAGGAGATCTCGCAGATGGAATAGGCATTTACCCCTCACAAGAAAAAGAACTCTCTATTACTAATATTCATCAACAGTATGAAACGATTGCTAAACTTATTGAAGTTATTCCTGATCATATAACTATAATTCTCCAACCCGGAAATCATGATGCTGTAAGACCTGCAGAACCTCAGCCTGCTTTTGAAAAAGAAATTCAAGATCTTTTCTCTGGAAAAGAGTTCATATTTATTGGTAATCCCTGCTACTTTTCTCTACATGGTGTAGAAGTGTTATCATATCATGGTCAAAGTCTTCTTGATTTTTCAACTAATATCCAATATTTGAATTACAATGAACCTACTGAGGTAATGAAAGTTATGTTGAAAAAACGACATCTTGCACCAGTCTATGGAGGGTACACACCACTTGCCCCTGAACACGTTGATTATATGATCATTGATAAAGTTCCTGATATATTTGTTACAGGACATGTTCATGCATCAAATATTGATAACTATCGTGGAGTAACCTTGATTAATGCTTCAAGTTGGCAAGCACAAACATCATATCAAAAAATGCTAAATTTCATTCCTGATTCAGCTAAGTTGCCTATAGTATATCTTAAAACTGGAAATGCTACCTCTATGGATTTCAATCAAAAAATCACATGATTATTTAGTCAATCCTTATGTTTTCGTTTATATAAAATTATTCCACCAATATATAGGAAAAAAATACACGCAGTTATCAACGCTTCAAAAGAACTTTTCCAAGAGTATGATGTTGTCAATTCCCGGTAAACCATGTATAACAAAATTATTAGTGCTGGGATTGTTAATAACCAACCGTATTTCATTTGATAATTCTTGTTATTCTTTACGACATATTAACATTTTTGGAGGTTTTTGATAAAGGGGAAAAACAGAGATTTTTTGTTCTTTTATTATGATGATTAAAGAAAAAAGAAGGATTAGATATTTTTTGCTTATAGTATTCTTATGCCACCCTTAAATGTGGCGAACAACATGTATCCAGTAAAACCGAAGATACCAAATCCTCTCATGAAGCCGCCTGTAAATTTTCCAACGTAGCATCGGCTCATTTTAACAACACCAGTGGTAGTTTCCGTAGCAGTTATTTCTGTATAATGTATACGGAGTGCAAAGAATCTGTTATCGAGACCACTGGGTTTAAAATTGAAGTAAAACCCTCTTATAATTGTTCTACCGATATCTGTGGGTTCCGGATCGTTATCCTCTACATTCATTCCTGCCGCAAGGGGTATCATGCCTAACATCAACATACATATGAAGATGCCAATCATCTTATTTTTGAGTTTCATAACTCTCTCCCATAAATTGATATTCAATAGGATTTATAAATCTTTCCAAAAATAAATAAAGTGTTTCCTGGTGAAAAAGTAAAAAATACACTTTCTTCATTTCATCAATTTCAGCGGTAAGAAAAGGTTCACTCTTCTTATTCGATAAATTCCAAATAAAATATTCACATAATATTATGAGATATATAGTTCTTAGGCATTACCTGCCAAACCCCATCAATGAAATCTCTATCGCCATCTCATTAACTCCATTATTTGAATTTCATCTTCTATCATTTCAGTGGAAGAACCATAGGATATCTCGCCATTTACACTTATAAGGTATCTCCAGTAATGAGATATCCCTAACCCAATGGCGTGATGGATATATATTGTTTCCATTGTAGCATTAACGTATATAGAATTATCCGGATCAGTCACATTTAATATGAATTTTGTAGGAATAATTCTCCTATTATTAAATGTATATTCGACAGCTTTAAACTTGATGTTCTCTGGATTTATATTTATATAGCCTAACTGATCCTGACTTAAAATTGCAACCCGTTGTTGTTCGTTCCAACGCGTTTGCATCATTTCTATCCAAAGCAGGCTAAATGAATCACTTACAATTTTACCCCAATACCATCCCCATTCCCATATCGGAACGGGAATCTCCCAGGCATGTTCATGATAACCCAGTCCGCTCACATTTACCTGTTCTCCGTTCAAAATAAGCGTTCCATTTACAGTAGCTTTGGGCAATACAGGACCATACCAACCCTTAAGGATCTCCCCCTTCCAACCCTTTGTTATACCTAGGAATTGTAAATTAGCCATTTGCCCTTCAATTTCTAATGAAACATTATAAACCCATTCTCCTGTGTCATTATATCTCTCTCGGTCTAATCTAATAAACTGTTTTCCAGATAATTCAATAAAAGGAAAATCTTCAGATGCCTCAAACTTACGCATGGGAATACTTTTCCCTATACGGACTCCCACTTCAGTATTATTATAAATCTGAAGGCCAAGAAGGCAGAAACCACGTCTACCCTTAGAACAGATGGCAACGCCAAGTACAATACTAAATCCGTTATTGAAAATACCCTCAAAATACCACCATTCACCATGATAACGACCATATGATCTGTGGAATGCAGCATCTTCGAGATCGATATCTTCTGGTACATAAACGCAATTAGGGTTTAAGGCTGGTTTACATCGGGAACCTATTCCAATTTCACTATTTGATTCAAATGTTTCAGCTACCGGTAAAAAAATAGTAACTATTAATAAGAAACATATAAAAATTCCAACAATTTTCTCTTTCATTTACTATCCTCCCTTCAAAAAATCATATAAGAAATCTTATATAAATCTTTGTCACAGATTTTCACAATTTACTTATCAGAAAATCTGCTATAATCCAAAACTTTAAACCTCATTCTATTATTTAGATTCGTTTATTTTTCGAGAGCGAAAATATGGATGGGGATTTATCTAAAAATATAGCAATTAGTACAGATATGCGTGAGTATTTTAGTCAGTTGCAAAAAGAGATAGACATCTGCTATGACATTGCAAATAAAGCTAGAAGTAAGGGTCTTGATCCCGAACTACAAGTTGAAATACCTCAAACTTTAGACTTAGCTGCAAGAGTCGAAGAGCTGGTTGGACCAAAAGGTATAGCCCCAAAGATCCGCGAAGTCACCAAAAAGATAGGTGACAGGGAGCTTGTTTCTTTGGAAATTGCTAAACAAATTGTTTCTGGAAAAACCTATAAATTTAACAAAGTTGAAAATGCTATAGATCAAGCTGTACGAACAGGACTTGCTATACTAACGGAAGGTGTTTTAGTTGCTCCCCTTGAAGGAATAGCAGAGGTAAAATTAGGAAAAAACAAAGATGGGACAAATTATGTAGATTTGTATTTTTCAGGTCCAATTAGGAGTGCAGGTGGAACTGGACAAGCTATGAGTGTTCTTATTGCTGATGTTGTTAGACGAGAATTAGGTATTGGAGAATATATACCGACACCCGGAGAAATAGAACGTTACAAGGAAGAAATTCCTTTATACAAAAGGGTTCAACATTTACAATACTTGCCATCAGTTGACGAAATAGAATTAGTTACAAAAAATTGCCCCATCTGCATTAATGGCGAAGGTACAGAAGATGAAGAAGTGACAGGATATAGAGATTTATCTAGAGTTAGTACTAATCGGTTGAGGGGCGGAGCTTGTCTTGTTATTGCTGAAGGTCTTTGCTTAAAAGCCCCAAAAATTTTTAAGCATGTTAAAAAACTTAAATTTAAAGGTTGGGAATTTCTTGATATTTTCATAAGTAAAGGTAATGAAAAAGATATCGAAAACGGGGAGTTTCCAGTAATAGCCCCTTCGTCAAAATATATTGGTGAAGTCATTGCAGGAAGGCCAGTTTTATCACATCCATCCCGAAAAGGAGGTTTTCGACTACGCTATGGAAGGGCTAGAACCGCAGGTTTAGCGTCTACGGCAATTAATCCAGCAACGATGTATTTGCTGGATAGCTTCATAACTGTTGGAACACAAATGAAAACTGAACGTCCTGGAAAAGGGACGATTGGGACACCTTGCGATCAAATAGAGGGCCCCATTGTTTTGTTACAAAATGGAGATTTAATTCAAATCAATGATGTTAAACAAGTTCGAGGCGATGTTAAAAATATTATTGATCTGGGTGAGATCCTCATACCTTATGGAGAATTCATTGAGAATAATGCCTTACTGCCTGATTCTTCCTACGTATATGAATGGTGGATTCAAGATTTACAAAAATCAGTTTCCTGTTTACCTAATGAATATTCGTTTAATGGTATTTCAGAGGCCGATTCTAATCTTCAAAGAAAAATTAATGAAGATTTTCAAAGTAATATTAATCTGAAAGATCCAACTTATAAGGAAGCTTTTGAATTATCGGAAAAATATTCTATACCACTTCATCCAAATTTCAATCTCTTTTGGCATGATATAAACAAAGACGAACTGATCAAACTTTCAAATTATGTTAAAGACCATGGAAAGTTAATCCAGGATGAAAACAAGGAAAAACTCACCATTCCTAGAGATTCAGAGATTAAAAATATTTTGATAGAACTTGGTGCATTGCATACACAGAGAGAAGGTAATCTTATTTTGAACAATTATTCCTACCCGTTGATTAGATGTTGCGGATTAGATGTACAAGATGGGGCTATCGTTAAAACAAACAGATACAATTTTCTTAACGACGGAGATGGTACACTAAATTTGGTTTCAAAGCTTTCTGGAATACAAATCAGACCCCGTGCACCGTTTCGTATTGGTACACGTATGGGGCGGCCAGAAAAGGCTTCACCTCGAAAAATGAGACCCCCACCACATGTTTTATTCCCTCTGGGAAATTATGGTGGAAACCAACGGTTATTGAAAGTAGCTGCTGAAAAGAATGAAATCGAAGTAGAAGCAGGAAAAAGAAAATGTACTAAATGTAATAAGACCACATTCAGAATATTCTGCAACTGTGGCGGTCATACTGAAGCGATCAATGGCAGAATTGAAACCCATACAATCAATGTTTCTGAAGAGCTTAGTCGTGCAAAAAGTAACATCAAAGAGCGCAATCTTCCAGAAACTATTAAAGGTGTTATCGGCACTATCTCAAAAAATAAGACTCCTGAACCTTTAGAAAAGGGCATTTTACGAGCTAAGCACAACGTGTATGTTTTTAAAGATGGTACAATAAGATTCGATATGACAGATGCACCACTTACGCATTTCAAACCAAAAGAAATTGGGGTTCCTCTCAACAGAATAAAAGAGTTGGGATACACCAAAGACTATTTTGGAAATGATTTAGAAAACGAAGAACAACTATGCGAACTAAAAGCACAAGATGTGATTATTTCAAAGTATTGTGCAGAATATTTTGTACAAGTCTCAAAATTTATAGATGATCTTCTAGCTAAATTTTATGGATTAGATCGTTTTTACAAAATAAGAAAATTAGAAGATTTAACTGGACATTTGGTGGTAGGTTTAGCCCCGCATACCTCCTCAGGAGCTCTTGCAAGAATAATAGGATTTACTGATACTCAAGTCTGTTATGCACACCCCTTTTTCCATGCGACAAAAAGAAGAAATTGTCTTTCACCTGACACAAACATTTTAATTCTAAACTCTGAGAAACCTGTTATTACGAGCATACAGGACTTTTATCTTGATATAAACTCCAGCGAAGTAATCGTCGATGATTTTGGTACAAAACAAAAAAATGTTGACGATGTTAATACATTTGCTCTTAATCCTCGAAACGGAAAATCAGAAATTAAGAAACTAAAATCAGTTATTAAAATAAAATCACCAAAACATTTACTCAAAATCAAACTGAAATCTGGTAGGGATTTTATTTCATCACCGTTACATAGAGCGCTGGTATGGTCAAATGGGAAAATAGCAATTAAGAAAATGATCGAAATAAGTAAAGATGATAAATTTTTCATTCCTCACAGCATAGATTTCGTCGATAATGATTTAGAAGAAATTGATCTCCTTTTAGAATTTTTACAGATTAATGACGGGTGTGAAGACATTGTTGTTAGAGGTATTGAAGAACTAGTAAGAACACGGGTGGAAAAACTTGGTGGATTAAAATCAGCTTCATATAAGTTAGGAATAAACAAGAAAACATTTTCCAACTATATATACCGAAATAGCATTCCAATTCCTGCACTTTTTAAGCTACTTGAATCATGCCATGAAAAGATAGATGCGATACCAAAAGAGTGCACTCTTGGTGTTAAAAGAAACTACAGTACTATACCAAGAATAATTAAAGTAAACAAACAGTTTATGCGCCTTCTTGGATACTATCTATCAGAAGGGCATGCTAGACATACAAAAAAAAGTTGTTATCAGATTGGGCTGGCTTGTACTGAAAAAGATATGCGCGATGATATCATAAGGTGCATTGAAGATGTTTTTAACACTCATATTTATACGGATAAACATGGCTTATTTATTTCCAACAGATTAATACACAATTTCTTTGTTAATATCCTTTGTATTGGAAAAAACGCAAAGAATAAACGAATACCCTCTAGAATAGCTGCAATGCCAAAACACAAGATTAGAGAACTTTTGAGCGCATATTTTTCAGGTGACGGATCTGTCGAAAAGGACAGATTGCATGTGACTTGTTCATCTGTTGATCGCGAATTGCTACGTGACATTGGTTTCCAACTACTTCGTTTTGGTATATTCTATCGATTGAAAGAGGAGAGGAAAAAGGCGGGTGGTTTTGCAAAGAATTTTTACGATAAGAAGGGAATATCTCCTGTCTTTAATCTCCATTACCTTTCTATTCGTTCTTCATATGCTAGGAAATTTTATGAGAAAATAGGTTTCTCTTTAAAAAGAAAGCAATCTTCTCTCGAGTCCGTTGTTTTAAAGGAAAGAACACCAAGATTAAATTTATTCGGTGACTTTATTCTTGATGATATTAAAGAAATTATTCCTATCAAATCAAATTCAGAATTCCTTTATGATGTTGAAGTTGAAGATCTGCATAACTTTCCAATTAATGATTTTGTACTATCTGCCAATTGTGACGGCGACGAAGATGGTCTTATGTTATTGATGGATGCACTGTTGAACTTCTCACACTCATATATTCCTGATAAAAGGGGCGGAAGGATGGATTTACCTCTTATCCTCACCACCCGTATTGATCCTACAGAAGTAGACAAAGAGGCATATAATATTGATACCTTGGCGAGGTATCCTCTTGATTTTTATGAGGCTACTTTAAAACATGAACATTCTAAAAATTTAGAATCAATCATGGGGCTTGTATCTTCAAGGATTGGCACAGATTTGCAATACGAACAGTTCAGTTTCACTCATGGTACTGATGATATTTCTGTTGGACCAAAAGAATCTCTCTATAAAACATTAAAAACTATGATGGACAAAATGAATGTACAACTTAGTCTTGCAGCAAAGATAAGAGCCGTTGACGAAGCTGATGTAGCATATAAGGTGATTGAAAGACACTTTTTACCAGATATTTTGGGTAATTTGAGAGCTTTTAGTAAACAATCAGTAAGATGTCCTTTGTGTAATACCACTTACCGAAGGATTCCTCTCCAAGGTTCATGTACCAGATGTGGTGGAAAATTGACACTCACTGTTCATGAAATGTCAGTAAAAAAGTATTTGGATATTTCAAAGGAAATCGCTGAAAAATATAATCTTCCCACTTATGCTCGCCAACGAATAAAACTAGTTGAGAAGTCTATAGATTCTTTATTTAGAAGTGATAAGGTAAAAATGACAAAATTAAGTGATTTTTTCTAAACCTTTTTTAAGCATAACTTTGATATATCAATTCCATAATGCGGTATGAAGGATGGTTTTCATGGCAGAAACTCGTATCCATCAAATTGATAAAAAAACCTGGAATAAATGGTCGTTCTACATTAACATCATAATATTCATAATCATAGCTCTGGTTATTTATTTACTAATCATTGATTCCTATAACGCTGGTAAAATAGCTTCAGCACAAGTATACGGTGCTGATCAACTCTCGCAAGCATGGTTGACTATCGGTAGAGATATTGCCTTCTTGGCGATTTGTTTAACATATGTCTTCTTTATATTATATAGATATCAACGACTCATCATTCGTAGATCCTGGTAACAATGGCGATAGGTGTGGAATAGACTGGGGAGCTAGGCGTTCCCTGTTTCCAGAAATCGCCGATACGCTGGAGTCGAATTCAAAAGGCGGTGTAACGATCATCTATTGATCCGTTTGTTGACGATGAAACCTTGTCCTTCGGGATCAGGGGTGATGATCACATATGATCGGAGGATCATATGTCCATCTTTGCTGTGGAAACCGGGTGAGGCACGGAAGTGAGCAACCTTACCGCAGACTACTGATGCTCAAAGGGTTAACGGGGTTGAGAAAGCAAGCGGGCAGTCATTAGTATGAAACGTGCACCCACTTGCGAGGCTTCCACACCCGCTAAAATTAAAAATACAATATGTATTTTCCTTTGCTGGGGGAGTCAGCATGGTACGATTGTTAAGAGATGAAAGTTTAGTAGCATCATGGCAGAGCTTCTTTGAAGAAAATTACAAATCTGAAATTGAGACTATCGCTTTAGAATACCCTGGAAAACGAAGTTTGTTCGTTGATTATTGGGATATGGATAAGGCAGATCCAAAATTGGCAGAGATTTTAATAAATCAACCTTATAAAGCACTATTCAATGCTGAAGAAGCCCTTAAAAACATAGATGTTTCAGCTGAACATAAAGTACAACTTCATTTTAGAGTAATAAATCTTCCTGAAACTCATAAAATACTCATAAGAAAAATCCGTTCCAACCATCTTGGAAAATTGGCAGCAGTAGAAGGGCTTGTTAAGAAAAGAACAGAGGTGCGACCAAAGTTACAGGTTGCTGCATTTCAATGTCAGAAATGTGGAGCTATTGTTAGAGTTGAGCAAGAAGAAGACATACTAAAAGAGCCATCAGAATGTTATGAGGATCAAGGTGGATGTGGACGAGTTTCTTCCTTTAAACTTTCTCCAACTCTGTCATCGTTTATCGATTCTCAGAAAATCGAAATTCAAGAAAACCCTGAAGGATTGCGAGGAGGAGCTCAGCCAGAGCGAATAAGTGTTTATCTTGAAGATGATCTCGTTGGCGAAATAGCGCCAGGTGATCGAGTCATTGTTAACGGTGTTCTTCATTCTATGCAGAGACGCCGAGGAACATTTCGTTTGACCTCTTTTGATAAAACGATTGATGCAGTTAGTATTGAAAGTCAAGAAATGGCGTTTGAAGAGGTAGAGGTTACTGAAGAAGATGAAAAAGAAATTGTGAAGATAAGTAAGGATCCAGATATTTATGAAAAAATGAGAAAAAGCATCGCGCCGACTATTTATGGTATGAATACCGAAAAAGATGCTTTGGTATTACAGTTATTTGGTGGTTTATCAAAGGAAATGCCAGATGGAACTTATATCCGAGGCGATATCCATACCCTTCTCGTAGGAGACCCCGGAACTGCAAAATCTCAAATGCTTGCATATTTATCAAAGCTCGCCCCCCGAAGTGTTTATGCTTCCGGAAAAGCATCAACTGCAGCAGGTCTAACTGCTGCAGCAGTTAGAGACGAATTTGGGGAAGGACAATGGACATTGGAAGCAGGCGCATTAGTACTTGCTGATATGGGTGTTGCATGTATTGACGAAATTGACAAAATGGAGGAGGCCGACAGAAGTTCAATGCACCAAGCAATGGAACAACAGGAAATCTCAGTAGCTAAGGCCGGCATAAATGCTACACTGAAATCTCGATGTGCAATACTCGCTGCTGCTAATCCAAAGCTGGGAAGATTTGATGAATTCATTCCAATACATGAACAGATTAATATGCCCCCAGCTTTGCTTTCTCGTTTCGATCTTATTTTTTCCATTCTTGACAAACCTAACAGAAAAACTGACACAGATCTTGCAACACATATTCTACTATCTCATAAAGCGGGTGAAATGCATGAGCACATTCTCAAAACCCAAAGCCCTTTATATTCTAAAGATCAGGAAACAGTTTTAATGGAACATGTTATGCCATTATTTGAACCTGAATTTTTACGAAAATATGTTGCTTATGCTAAAAGAAATATATTTCCTGTAATGACTGACGATGCACTCGAAATTTTGAAGAATTATTATGTCGATTTTCGAAGTTCATCTGAGGACTCTGTTCCATTTACGCCTAGACAGCTTGAGGCCTTTGTAAGATTAGCAGAGGCAAGTGCTCGAATAAGACTAAGTCAAGAGGTTACTATAGAGGACTCAAAACGAGCAATATCAATTATTGATCAGTATTTAAGACGAGTAGGAATGGATAGGGAAACTGGTAGATTTGACATTGATATTATTGCTACTGGAATCAGTCATAGTCAGCACGAGCGAATGCGTTCATTAATAGATATTGTCAAAAGGCTTTCGACCGAATCTACTGACGGGAATGCTGCCAGAAGCGATATTATTAGTGAAGCAGAGATAGCCGGGATGGAATCGAGTAAGGTTGAAGAAGCTTTAGATAGATTAAAACGAAATGGACAAATCTACGAGCCAATGCATGGGAAATATAGGGTTACTGAGTATTAATTTCCTACAGTTTTGGAGATAATAATTTACTCACTGCCTTTTTCGCATGACCTTTATGTTTTTCACCTAGCTCTCCTACGATACAATCTAGAAAACTATCTTTAATATCGCCCCAATTTATTGTAGTAACTCCAAAATATAGTTTTTTGTTTACATCTGACGCTTTATGGATATGAGGAGACCACTTACCAGGTGTTAAATCACAATTATCCATATGTAAAATATAATTTTTCTTCAAAGACTTCTTTTCTAAGAGAAATATTTCAAATTTTCTGTTAAAATACTTATAATTTGTATCTCTATCATAATAGCGATATTCTAGTTCAAAATGCTGATTGATTGGAATAGTCCCTCTTTTCATACTCACCACTCACTGTTATAACCAAGTTTCC
>Ga0209635_10000381_pt1 | contig 29578 bp, 24 predicted proteins | sample DeeMarSWOR230_32_FD_187463 | JGI IMG/M metagenome (GOLD analysis project Ga0209635, IMG submission 187463) | Marine sediment microbial communities from White Oak River estuary, North Carolina - WOR-2-30_32 (SPAdes) (version 2) | ecosystem: Environmental > Aquatic > Marine > Intertidal zone >...
GGATCGCCGCCGACCTTGCCGTGGCTTACGCTGGGCTCGGACGCACAGAAGAGGCCGCCCGGGTAGCCCGAAGGGCTGTGGGACTGTATCCAGTGTCCGTGGATGCCGTGCGCGGCGTCGATCTGATCGCCGGCCTGGCAGAAGTGTACGCAATGGTCGGCGAGTACGATGCGGCGATCGAGCAGCTCGAGTACCTGCTCTCTGTTCCTTCACGCATCTCGGTTCCGCTGCTGCGGGTCGACCCGCTCTGGGATCACCTGCGCGACCACCCGGGCTTCGATGCGCTACTGGAAGAACACGAGTAGGCGTTGGGCTGCAGCGCCAGCGGCGCTGCCACTAAGAAACCGGGTCAGTGATCGGAAAACGTCCACCGAGTGTCAAGCCGGGAGAACACGGAGGCCGGCCGCTATGAGCGATTCCAAAGGTCACGCCCACGTTTCGGGGCTTGCCCGACGCGCAATCTCTTTCCTCGTACTGCTCGCTGCTGTCGGCTGCAGTGCCGACACCGGGGTCGAGCCAGCTGATCTGCTTCTCGTCAATGGCCGGGTCTACACGTTCGCGTGGGACGATCCCGCGCTGGACGGGACGCCAGCGGCAAATGCGCCGTTCGATGCCGATGGGTGGCATCCCGATGCGGAGGCGCTGGCGGTCCGGAATCGTGAGATCGTGTTCGTCGGTAGTGACCGCGAGGCGCAAGCGTATCGTGGCAGTGAGACCGAGGTCATCGACCTGGCCCGATCAACGGTCCTGCCGGGCTTCGTGGACTCGCACACGCACATCGCGGGTCTGGGTGCGAACCTCGAACGGGTCAACCTCGTGGACGTAACCTCCGAAGCGGAGATGGTGGAGCGTGTGGCGGCGCGGGCGGCCGAAGTCGAGGCGGGTGAGTGGATCGTCGGCTGGGGTTGGGACGAGGGTGCCTGGGCGGATCGCTACCCGGATAACCGACTCCTCAGCGAGCGAGTGCCCGACAATCCCGTAATCCTCAGGGGTCTCCACGGGTTCGCCGTATTGGGGAATCGAAAGGCACTAGAGTTGGCAGGCATCACCGGGGAGACCGAAGCTCCCGTCGGTGGAGAGATCCGCTTGGACCCGCATGGCAAGCCCACGGGCGTACTCGTCAACAACGCCACGAACCTGCTGGACGACGCCTTGCCACAAGTCACGCAAGCGCGACTGGAAGCGCGAGTCTTGGCCGGACTGGAGGCGATGGCAGCCTCGGGTTATGTGGCCGTGCACGAGGCAGGCGCCGACGCCGCACTCATGAGAGCGTTCGAGAACTTGGAGCGGGAAGCCCGCTTGCCGATAAGGGTCTACGCGATGCTATCGGGTAGCGATGAGGCACTTCTGCGCGAGTGGCTCGACCGCGGCCCCGACATCGATCCGGAAGAGATGCTGACGACTCGCTGCGTGAAAGCCTTCTACGACGGAGCCCTCGGTTCGCGCGGCGCCAAGCTCCTCGAGGACTACTCGGATATGCCCGGCCACACGGGCGTGGGCGGCGAGGAATACGGTTTCGACGAGGGAATCATCGCCGAGATGATGGCTGCCGGGTTCCAGCTCGCTATGCATGCCATCGGTGATGCGGGCAACCGGGAAACGCTGGACTACATCGAGTCGGTGTACAAAGAGCATCCGGATGCGCGAAATAACCGCCACCGGATCGAACATGCCCAGGTCGTCCACCCGGACGATTTCGAGCGCTTCGCCGAGCTCGACGTCATCGCGTCGATGCAGCCAGCGCACGCGGTCGAGGACAAGACGTGGGCGGAGGACCGGCTCGGCCCCGAGCGCCTGAAGGGTGCCTACGCGTGGCGAACGCTGCGCAGGGAAGGGGTTCACCTAACATTCAATTCCGACCTGCCGGGCTCCGATCACGACATGTTCTACGGACTGCACGCGGCCATCACACGGCGGGACAAGGAAATGCAACCGCCGGGCGGCTGGTACCCGGAGCAGCGAATGACGGCCGAGGAGGCCGTGCGTGGCTACAGCGTGTGGGCTGCGTTCTCCGCCTTTGTTGAAGACCGCACGGGCGTGCTGGAGCCGGGGCGTTGGGCCGACATCACGGTGATCGACATCGATCCACTGGTTGTGGGAAGCACGAATCCCGAGGAGCTTTTCGACGGATCCGTGCAGCTCACCGTCGTCGGCGGTGAAGTCGTGTACCGTCGGGAAAGTAGATAGGAAGGGCAAGCTTATTGTCCATCAAATCGGGTCCCGTACATGGCTGCCTTTGTTCCCTCGGGTCACGTAGCCTGCGGAACTAAGAGGCCGTAGCAAGGAGGAGAAGCAATGCCACGCTCAATACGCGGCACAGAGCCGTACCGGAACAAGCTGCTGAAGCTTATTCCAAGTGAAATCGTCGCGACCTATATGACGATACAAGGACTCTTAGCCAGCGGTATTGTCATAGGACAGAGAGACATTACGCGGCCTGTCGCTTGGATCGTCTTCGGCATTCTGTTCGTGCTGACGCCGGTGTACCTGCGGAAAATCCATGGAGTCGTGCCGAACTCTCAGCTCGCTTTCACAGCGCTGAGCTTTGCCGTATGGGTGTATTGGCTTGGAGGACCGTTTGCAATCGAAGGCTGGCACCATGCCCAGCTGGCTTCGATCGTGTTGGCGCTGTGGACCTTGCTGATTCCTATGGCTGTGCCCAGCCAGCAGCCCGCGTAGGCTCTTTGCGTTGACCGTCGAAGAAGACGTGCTGACCAACACTGTTTGCAGCTGAAACGATGATTCGATAGTTGGTCCCTTTCGGGCTATATTGAGCCCGCGATTCTACAGCGAGTGTACCGTCCGCACAAGGACGATTTCAGGCTGGAACGGCAAAGAAAGTCGCGCGGACCAGGGAGGCCATCCACAGAGAATCCACTCAAGATAGCTGAAGCCGGGGTGGCGGAATGGCAGACGCAAGGGACTTAAAATCCCTGGGGCTTCGGCCCGTGCGGGTTCGAGTCCCGCCCCCGGCATTTCCTACCGTCGTGCTCTCGCAGCAGTCGCTGTCACAACGTAACTTGGGACCCGAATAGTAGCAGTTACCGCCAGACTCGCGGCTGGGCCCCAGCTCTTGCCCGGCCGGCGATGGCGGTCTGTCCCAGTCGCCTGCGAAACAGGAGATATGACCATGCGCTACCCGTCCCTCGCATCCCCACTCGCAGTCCTGTTCACACTGGCCGCCGCCGGCGCGTTGGCACAGAGTCTCCCGCCGCAGCAAGGCGTGACGCTCATGTTGAGCGAACCGGCAGTCAGCGCCGAGCACGTCGCCTTCACGTATGCCGGTGACCTCTGGATCGCCAGGCATGACGGCAGCGGGGTGCAGCGGCTCACGACGCACAGGGGCGTCGAGTCCAGTCCGCGCTTTTCGCCGGACGGCCGCACCCTTGCGTTCAGCGCCCAGTATGACGGCAACACGGACGTCTACGTCGTCCCGGTGGAAGGAGGCGTGCCCAAGCGGCTGACGTGGCATCCCGGATCGGACATCGTGCAGGACTTCACCATGGACGGCAGGGCGGTGCTCTTCACCTCGGCGCGCGCCGTCCACACGCGCGCCCACGGCCAGCTCTTCACCGTCACCCTGAATGGCGACTTCCCGCAGGAGCTGCCGATTCCGACCGCTTTCAAGGCGAGCTATTCGCCGGACGGCTCGAAGATCGCTTACACGCCGCTATTCGAGCCATTCAACCAGTGGAAGAACTACCGCGGCGGTACGGCGACGCGGATCTGGATCATCGACATGGCGGACCATTCCGTCGTGCAGATCCCGCAGCCCGAGGGTCGCTGCAACGACACCGATCCCATGTGGATCGGCGACCGCGTCTACTTCCGCTCCGATCGGAACGGCGAGTTCAACCTGTTCGCGTTCGACCCTGCCTCCGGCCAGGTCCAGCGGCTCACCGACTATTCCGACTTCCCGATCGTGAACGCCTCGGCTGGTGCTGGGCTGATCGCGTACGAGCAGGCGGGCTACCTACACCTGTTCGACGTGGCTATGCGTGAGAGCAGGCCCGTGCCGGTCAGGATCGCTACCGACCTGATCGAGGTAAGGCCCCGCTACGCGGATGGGACCCGCTTCATCCGAGCCTACGACATCTCGCCGTCCGGCGCGCGCGCGGTCTTCGAGTTCCGCGGCGAGATCGCTACGGTCCCGAAGGAGAAGGGCGACTACCGCAACCTCACGGAGTCGCCTGCTGTGCACGAGCGCTCGCCTGCCTGGTCGCCCGACGGAGCGTGGGTCGCCTACTTCTCGGATGAATCGGGCGAGTACGCGCTTCACATCGCCCCGCAGGATGGTAAAGGCGAAGTCCGCAAGATCGCTCTCGATGGCGCCGGCTTCTATGAGAACCCCCGCTGGTCGCCCGACGGGAAGAAGATCAGTTACACCGACAACTCACGCAGCGTGTACTGGCTGGACGTGGAGACGGGCAGGTCGCACAAGATCTCGACGGACGAGGTCTACGGTCCGCTCCAGCCCCCATACCACGCGTGGTCGCCCGACTCGCGCTGGATCGCGTACACGCGGAACAACGACACCAACATCCACACGGTCTTCGTCTATTCGCTGGAGGATGACGAGTCGTACCCGATCACCGACGGGATGAGCGAGGTCTTCGAGCCCGTGTTCGACGCGGGCGGCAAGTACCTCTATCTGGTCGCATCGACCGACGCCGGGCCGGTGATCCAGTGGTTCGCGCAATCGAACCAGGACATGGAGATGACCAGCTCCGTCTATCTGGTGGTGCTGGAGAAGGGGACTCCGTCGCCGCTGGCCAAACAGAGCGATGAGGAGGAGGCGGGAACCGAGAGCCAGGAGGCCGGGGAAGAGCGTGAGGGCGAGGAGGAGGTGACGGTCCGTATCGACTTCGACGGATTGGACCAACGGATACTCGACCTGCCGCTGGAGGCGGCGACCTACATCAGCCTCCAGCCGGGCCCGGCCGGGAAGCTCTACTACCTCAAGGCCGAGGGCGGTTCGAGTTTCTTCGGCGGCGGCCCCGGGGAGCTGAGCCTCGCGATGTTCGACCTGGAGGAGCGGGAAGAGAAGACGCTGGTATCCGATGTGAACGCCTTCGCCCTTTCGGGCGATGGGAAACAGGTGCTCTACCGCTCCGGCAACAACTGGTACATCACCGGCAGCGCCAACATCAAGCAGGGCGAGGGCCGAATCGCCGCCGACCAGATCAAGGTGCGGATCGAGCCGCGCGCCGAGTGGAGGCAGATCTACAATGAGGCCTGGCGGATCAATCGCGACTACTTCTACGATCCGAACATGCACGGCGCCGATTGGGAAGCGCTTCGGGATAGGTACGCGGTCTTCTTGCCGCACCTCAGCACACGCTCGGATCTGAATCGTCTGCTCACGTGGCTGCACAGCGAGATCGCGGTCGGCCATCACCGGGTCGGCGGCGGCGACTTCCCGGAGCGGGCCGAGACGGTGCCCGGCGGCTTGTTGGGAGCCGACTTCGAGATCGAGAGCGGGCGCTATCGGTTTGCCAAGGTGTACGGCGGGCTGAACTGGAACCCGGAGCTTCGCTCGCCGCTGACCGAGCCGGGCGTCGAAGTCCGGGCCGGCGAGTACCTGCTGGCCGTTGAGGGTGAGGATCTCAGGCCGCCCGAGAACCTCTACGCTCGCTTTGAGAATACGGCCGAGAAGATCGTCGAGATCACCGTCGGCCCCCGGCCGGATGGCAGGGGGGCGCGCACGGTCAATGTCGTGCCGATAGAGAACGAGATCGCGCTGCGCAACCGCGACTGGGTGGAAGGCAACTTGAGGAGGGTCCACGAAGCCACCGGCGGCCGCGTGGCCTACGTGTACGTGCCGAACACCGCCCGCGCCGGCCACGAATACTTCAAGCGCTATTTCTTCCCGCAGTCGAACAAGGACGCGATCATCATCGACGAGCGCCACAACGGTGGCGGCCAGATCGCCGACTACTACATCAATACCTTGCGCCGCGAGTTCATCAGCTATTGGGCGATGCGCTACGGTGACGACCTGAAGACGCCGCAGGGCGCGATCCTGGGGCCCAAGGTCATGCTCATCGATGAGACAGCCGGCTCCGGCGGCGATCTGTTGCCCTGGATGTTCCGCAAGTTCAAGGTCGGGACGCTAATCGGTCGGCCGACCTGGGGCGGTCTGGTCGGTGTCCTCGGCTTCCCGGTGTTGATGGACGGTGGATTCATCACGGCACCCAACCTGGCCATCTGGACCGAAGACGGCTGGGTGGTCGAGAACGTGGGCGTGCCGCCCGACATCGAGGTGGAGATGCTCCCGGCCGACGTGATCGCCGGCAGGGACCCACAGCTCGAGAAGGCGATCGAAGTCGTCATGGAGCAGCTGGAGGGCGCTCCGCCTGCGAGACTCACCCGCCCGCCTTATCCGGTCCGTGTGCGTCGGTAGTTCAGGGCATCCCGAGCAGGCAACCGCAGCGAGAGGCGGCCGCAGCGATGCGGCCGCTTCCTCGCTGTCCGCATCAGAGCGCATTGCGTACGCTGGTTTGCTTGTTCTGTACAGCCTGTCTAGATTCGCTCGCCGCCGGTCAGGGGTTGATTACCACGCTGTTAGAGCACGGAGCTCCACATGGCCCACGACGAGCAGGACGATCTCCTGCAGCGGCTGCTTGCCCTCGAGCGGCAGTCCGAGCAACTCCAGAATGAGCTGCGCCAGATCAAACAGGAGTTGCTGAGCCGCGCGACCCGCATTGCCGAGGCTCGAGCGACTGCCACCCCGCCGCCGCTCTCCAGCGAGCCTGTCGAGCAAGCGGCTGAAGTGCCGCCACCACCGCCACCCGAGCGGCCCGAGCCCGCTGGCGCCGCTGTAGCGGAGAAGGGCGAGCGGAGCTACGTCGACCTCGAGTTCTGGCTGGGTGGCCGGGGTCTCTTGTTGTTGGGTGTCGCCGCGCTCGTCCTGGCGGTCAGCTTTGTCGTCAAGGAAGCGATCGAGCGTGGCTGGATGGGCCCGACGGTACGCGTGCTCCTCGGGGCTGGCGTGGGCGTCCTCGCCGTGCTTGCCGGCGAGCGGATCCGTGGGCTCGGCTATCGGATCTACGGCCTCTGGCTGGCGGCGGGCGGGTTCAGCGCCATCTACCTGAGTGTTTGGGCGGCGGCCGTGCTCTACGCCCTCGTCTCCACGCCGCTGGGCTTCCTCCTCATGGTCGTCGTGGTTACGGCAGCCGCGGTCCTGGGCCTCCTGCGCCGGTCCGAGTCCTTCGTAGCGCTGGCCGCATTTGGCGGTTACCTGGCCCCCCTGCTGCTGCGGGTGGAGACGGCGTCGAACCTCTTCGGTCTCGGCTACCTCGGCCTGCTGAGCGCCGCCGGCCTCTGGGTCGCGTACCGCGGAGGTTGGGTCTACCTCGGCGCGGTGGCGGTAGCGGGTGGCGCCATCCTGCCCATCGCGGGCGACGGTGACCCGCATCTCCACGGAGTCTATCTCGTGGCGCTGGTCGCTGCCGCCCTGATGGTCTCGCGGCGCCGAGGCTGGCACTACCTCTCGCTGCTGGCGGTGGCGCTCGGATGGGCCTGCTTCTGGATCGGCAGCGGCGACTGGGACATCTCGGGGGTGACCTTCTCCGCCTACGCCGCCGCCATCTGGCTGGCGAACTTGATCGCCTCGGTCGGGGTGACGGACTGGGTCTCCGAGGAGGGCGGGGCAGAGGATGATTCGGGGCACCCGGCTGCCGACCGAACGGCGCTGCGCCAGGAAGCGGGCGCGATTTCCCGAGAGCTGACGGGCCTCGGCGTGACTCTCGTGCCGCCCTGGCTCTTCTTGCTCGCCGCGATGGCCGGAATCGGGGACTCGGTCTACCGCGACTCGCGTGAGGAGGTCGGCTTCGCCATCGCCCTGGCGCTCGGTGCTGCCTACGTCGCGCAGGCGGTCTGGGGCCGGCCGGGGAGCGGAGCCGGCAGCCGTCTCTGGCGTGCCGCGGTCGGCTATGCCTTCTGGCTCGTGGCTCCAACGGTTCTCTGGGATGGAGTCGCCGTGGCGCGTGTCTGGCTGTTGGAGGGCGTCGCGTTCACCGCGTCGGGTGTCTTGCTGAGGCGGCCGGAGGCGCGCGCAGCGGGCCTCGCCGCGTTCACGCTGGCGGTGCTCGCCTACTGGTACAGCGTCGCGGGTCGCCCGGAGAGCGACCACGCATTCCTGAGCGGCTGGGCGCTCACCGGGCTCGCTGCCTGCCTGGGCTTCGTCGCCTGGTCACTGGCTCTCGTGCGCCTCGAGCGTAGCGAGTACTGGGAAACGGAAATCCGTCCTATCCTCTTACTGGCAGCGGCTGCGTTCTTCTTGGGCTGGGGAACGAGCGAGATACTGCGTTTCTATGATCTTCTGGGTGAGGCGGAGCGCTGGGCGCTGGCTCGCGATCTCACCATCAGCGCTTTCTGGATGGCTTACGCCGCCGCACTCCTCGCTGCGGGTTTCTGGCTGAAACAGGCCGCTGTGCGCTGGGCCGGGTTGGGCATGGCCTTCATCGCCGCCACAAAGGTGTTCGTCTACGACCTCTCCCAGCTGTCACAGCTGTACCGGATCGTCAGCTTCGTGCTTCTGGCGATCGTGTTGCTGGCCCTATCGTTCCGCTACCAGCGGTGGCGTCGCACCTAGGACGACTTCTTGCCCGAGTGAAGAACGGACTATGACCGTGGATTCCAGGCGGGGCAGCATGCCCTGGCGGGGGAGAGGTCCTTCGGCCGTCCTTCTGCTAGCGATCGTCGCCGCGTGTGGAAGCGAGACAACCGGGCTGGCGGGCGGCGCCGTTGCTCATCCTCTTTCACGGCGCCGGCGATACCGGTGTCGGGTTTCAGGGACGCATCGGGCTGGATAGTGTGGCGGATGCGGCTGCTTTCATCACGGTCTACCCCGACGGCTGTCCCATTCGCCCGTGCCTGGATACTGAGCCCGACGAGTGCAAGGTTTTTCGGTCTTGGGAGCAGGCGGATGTCGGCTTGACCCAGCTGCTGATCGCGCATCTCGACGACGGCCTGGCGATCGATAGCGAGCGGATCTTCGCCGCCGGCCTCTCGATGGGTGCGGTCATCACCTACGACCTCGCCTGCCGGTTGTCGGATCAGTTCGCGGGGGTGGCGACCGTCGCGGCCACGTTGACCGGCGCGCTCGTGGCAACCTGCGGCCCGTTCTAGCCCATCTCCATCGCCATAGTCCATGGCACAGCAGATGACGTGTTTGACTGGGACGGGATCGGCTCGTTCCCCTCCATACCCGAGACAGTGGCTATCTGGGCGGAGTTAAACCCGTGCATCGGCGACCCCACGATCGAGTGGCTACCGGACATCGCCGACGACAGTACGCGGGTGTGGACCGAGACACACGACAATTGTGCCGGTGGCGCTGAGGTCAAGCTCTACGGGGTCGAGGGCGGTGGGCACACGTGGCCGGGAGGGCCGGGTCCCCTGTCTCCCAGGGTGGGCTATCTCAGCCGCGACATCTCGGCCAGCGCGGAGATCGTCGAGTTCTTCTCGCGTCACTCCCTGGACCAGTGATGGGCACCCCCAGCCGGGCCGGAGTGACGGGGCCGGTCGAAATGACCGATCCCGCGCCGTCGGGCCCTGCCGCTACGGCCCGAGTGAGCTGGGCACGCGCGGCGCGGCACGGCCGCTGCCTGGGCCGTAACTTCCTGAAATAGCTAGACATAGGTGGCAGATTCGCCCGCGCCCCCGCGGTCCGCGCCGCGGGGCCCGGCTCGCCCAATTCTTGCAACCGGCAGCCGGCGGTGCCAGCGAGGTGCCCGTTCAGTGGGCGCCCAGACCTCCTGATTGTCCTCCGCCGCCTCCCCGCCGTCGGCACCGTGATTCCCGCTTCCCGCTGAGGAGTACGGAAAAGCTGCCCTGGTCGCGAAGCTGGACCCCACAGGTCCCGGGCTGGCGCGCCGGGGTTTCGGTTCCCGCCGGACACGCGAGCGAAGGAGGAGCATGCTCATGAGGAAAGCGAGCGTCTTTCTGCTCATCGCCGTGGTCGGGCTCGCGCTGGTCATCCCGACGCAGGAAGCCGCGGCTCAGCAGACGCGCGGCAACGGCGACGGGGCGGTCACGTACCAGGTGCGCAACCCGTATCATGCAGTCGCCAACTGTGGTGCTCACAGGATCACAATCGACGGGTGGGTAGAGATCAAGCAGGTCGAGTCGAGATCGGCGAGCGGCAACTCGAACTACGCCTGGCATGTGAACGGCAAGGGCATAGGAGTCGACCAGTTCGGGGCCACGTATCGCTGGCTGGTGAATCGCCTGGTGGACACCCACACGTCTGGGGCGAGCTATCAGCGCGTGGAAGTGACCAACAGCAGGGCTCGTCTCATCGGTCAGGGCGACGCGCCCAACTACGACTGGACGATACAGACGCATCTCACCGCCAACGCGAACGGTGAGGTCTCGGCACGATTCGTCAATAACGGCGGGACCTGCGTCTTTTAGCTTGGGGACGGCGCGACCCACGGGGGTGAGGCCGCGCCGCGCACGCCGCTCAGGGAATTGACGCGATCGCCCTGAGCGTTACCAGCGCCCGTTCAGTCATTCGGTTCTGGAACGCAGCGAATTCCTCGGGGGAGTGGTGTGCCCCGAGGAATTCTACTGTCTCCGTGATAATCTCCGCCTCGGTCTCCAGGATCTGCGGCAGGAAGCCGGTGCCATCCGCGTTATCCAGCCGGGTCAGATTCAAGTAGTCTCGCTTGTAGCCCTCCGACATCGGGCGGACGATGTCCTTGATCCTCAGCGATTCCCGCCAGATCGGCGCCTGCTCGCCGTCCCAGAGCGGCGCCGGGCTACTCCCGGCTTCCACCCAGAGCGGGATGGCGATGGCCGTGACCGGCTCGCCCGGGATCACCCACATCGTGGCCACCGAGTTCGGGTCGGCCGGGTCTCTGCCGACGATGACGACCGCCGCCGAAGTCGAGGGACGGTTGATGCAATCGCGGGTGAACAGCCACACGTCCTGGTCACTTGGTGTTCTGCGGGCGTCCTCCAAGCTCGACTGTCCTAGAAGCACGTGCCCGAGGTCCCGGGTGAACTGGGTCAGGATCGTTCTGAAGTCGACCTGCCCGGGCGAGAAACCCTCGAACAGTCGGCTGGCTCGCTCGAAGCGCAGGTAGCCCGCGCCCTCACCCTCCGCGCCGCTGCGCGAGAAGTTGGTGTTGACGAGATAGCGGGCCTCGGCGTCGGCCGCATCGAGCTTTTCATAGCCGTGGTTGTGGACCTCGAAGACGTAGGCCTTCCCGTCCGCATCGATCACACCGAAGTTGGCCCAGCTTCCCAGGTTCGGGCCCAGATTGGCCTGGAGGTAACGCTCGAAATCGTCCACGCTGCGGCAGGTCCGCAGGGCATCGGCCATGATGATGCCCTCCAGGTCCTCCATCTCACCGGACTTCCTGGGCAGGTTGTAGGCGACGCTGTTCATGATGCCGAAGCCTGCCGAGTTCAGCCCCGCAAAGACATGCCGCCCGCCCGGCGCGTCGGCGTCCACCAGACCCAGATAGCTGTAAGGCGTGTCCTCCACGAAGACGACCTTGTTCGACAAGGTGCCCGTATCCCGGTTCTTCCACAGCATCGGGACCCGGTCTGCCGAAGCCGCCGGGCTGATGATGGCGGTAGTGCACTCCTCCCGCGTCTGGGCCAGGGCCGGGGAGGCCAGGCCTAACGCCAGCAGGCCGACGATCAAGGCGTCTTTCGGTTTCATCGGTCGTCCTCGTTCCTGAGTAGTCACCGGCTTCGTGTGCCAGGGTGCATAGCTGTCCGGGAAGCGAGCTCCAATATCCCGCAGCAAGACGACAAGGGTCAACCTCTCTCCAGCGTTCCCGCCGCTCGTGCGGGTGAGTCTCTCACACGTGCCAATCCCACCTGCTGTGCATATCTTCTCGGCCCAAGAGAGCTGACCGTCCCGAGATGTGGGCCGGGATGATCGTATTCAGACTGAGATCGGACGTGACGGCCCTCAGAAGGAACTCTGCGTTGGGCCTGTCGTTGCTGGCCCTGCTGTACGCTGCCACCTCGGCCTCTGCGCAGCGCGTGGCTCTGCCACCGGACTCTGTGGCCGCGGAGTTCCAGACCGCTATCCGGGTATCAGCCTGGCGCGCGGCCGCGCGGCGGATGCACCCCGAGGCTCTGCGCCGCATTCATCGCCGGATCGAGCAGTTCATAGAGGTGGATACGACCGGCCAGACGCTCGAGGCGATCTTCGGGAGCATCAGCGAGGCGGAATTCTGGGCGCTTTCGTCCAGCGAGGTGTTCGTGCGTGTGATGGAGGCGATCAGCCGGGACATTCCCGGGCTGCTCCATTTCCTGGTTATCCAGGAGATCGAGATGCTCGGAACCGTCGAGGAGCCGCCGGAGCTCGCGCACGTGGTGTATCGCAGTACGCTTCGCCTCAGCGGCGCGGAACCCGAGATCCGCGTGATGACGTTGAAGCGATCGGACGAAGGCTGGCGCGTTCTGGCGAGCCAGGAGCTGGATGTCATCCGGGAGGCAGCGCGCGGGTTCTTACTCAGGGAGGAACCGCCCCCTCCCAACCCCGCTCCCAGCCCCTGAGTCACCGTGCAGCGCCAGCCTCTCTATACCATTTCCTTTACACCCCAGACCTGGTTGATGTCAGTCCACGAGACAATGTTCGGCTTCTGCAGCGCTCGCCTGACTTCGGTCAACCTTGCTCCTCTGATTTCGATTTCATCTATGCTCGTCGGTGTCATCCCGACCCTGTGAGCCGTCGTGAACGTGGGTACTTCGGCCGTCTCGAAACCCATCAGCTGGGCTGCGACCATGTCTGTGGCCAGGGGGTCGGTGCCCGCAACGATCAAGTCCATCTTCACCAGGCTTCCCCCTGTCGGGCCATCTCCTTCCATCGCCATCGTGCCATCAATCACAGTCAGGCCGACCTTGTTGGCTCTTACCATATCGACGATTTCGAAAGCGACGCCTGGGGATCCTGCTGTGGCTGCATGATCGTGCACACATGCTCTGACCGAGCAATACACGGTGCCCGGATACAGACCGATAAGGTTCTTCATTCCCAACGTCACTGTCGCCAGTACGTGGGTCTTCATCATCGGAACCGAACACAGCAAGTCGATATCCGCGAGCGAGCGGTGAAGCATGATGTTGTCGTAGACAAACGCGTCAGGTACTTGGACATCCACCATGTCGCCTGAATGGAGGTTGATGAGTGGAACGCCGATCGATCTGGCCAACTCGCTGTAGCCCAGCCTGTCAAAGACGAACTGCTGCATGCCATCCAGTATTTCCCGGTTCGTGGTTCGGTAGGCCTCGCCGTTTTGCACATTGAATCCGCTCGCTGCCGCCGAGCCTTCACCAATCAGCACTTCCTTCCCGGCACGCTGCATGACCCGCGCAAGCGTCTCGATGACTTCAGGCTTAGTTGTGAAGTCCGGACTTTCGGCCACCAGATTGGGCTTGAGCATGATTCGCTCTCTACCCTGCGTTGCGGTCGCGATGCCACCGAGAAGGTCTATTGCCTCCTCCACGGCATAGCCGACGTTGTCGTTCCTGACTCTGGCGATGCTTACGACAGGTTTCGCTTCTGCAGGGCGGCATCCAAGTGTCCCGAGAGTCAGAGGCCCAGTCGCGGCACCAATCGCAGCACCGATGCCAGCCCTCACGAAGCCTCTTCGAGACAGCTCCTTACGCTTCATCTCGATCCTCTCCTCTCTACTTGTATCGCCCCTCTATCTCCGCATAGTAGTCCTTCAGCACGTAGAACGCATGCTTCTTCACGCCGCGGTCGGAGATCAGCCCCTTTCGGTTCCAGTAGTCCTGAATCACCGGCAAGGGCCGGCGCGGCGAGCGGAAGTCGGTGAGGATCCAGGGGCTCGTCCCGCGCAGGAAGGGGATGCGCTCTAGCATGTCGAGCTGGTGCCGGTAGAGTCTCGCCTGGAACTCTTCGGTCCAGCGCGTCAGCGGATCGCCGTGGTGGCCCTGCAGGGCACCGGCGCCGAACTCACTGATGATCAGCGGCTTCTCGTAGACCATCTGCCAGGAAAGCCGGTCCGCTTTCTCAGGCAGGCCGTCGTACCACCCCACATACTCGTTCACGCCGATCACATCGAGGTAGGCACCGAACGGATCGTCGATCATCAGCGTGCTGTCGTCCACGTAGTGGGCTACGAGTGCCGCCGTCAGCAGGCGCGTCGGGTCCAGGCTGCGGGCCACCTCGGTCAGCGCGACGAGGAAGTCGAGGCGCTCCTGGCTCGGCGGCGTCTCGTTCGCCATCGACCACAGAATCAGCGACGCCCGGTTCTTGTCCCGCGTTATCAACTCGGCAAGCTGGTTCCTGGCGTTCTCGAGTGTTGCCTCCTGCTCCCAGGCGATCATCCAGTAGACCGGAATCTCGGCCCAGACCAGCAGCCCCATCTCGTCGGCCAGGCGGGTCATGTACTCGTTGTGCGGGTAGTGGGCCAGGCGCACGAAGTTGGCATTGAGCGCGCGCGCCCAGCCGAGCAGCGTGCGCGCATCCTCCTCACTGAAGGCACGGCCGTCGCGTAGCGGTGCCTGCTCGTGGATGCAGATGCCGCGCAGCCAGATCGGCTTACCGTTCAGCAAGAGGTCGTGACCGCGCGTCTCGATGGTCCGGAACCCGATCCGTTCGCTGACCCGGTCCGTCTCGGCCGCGAGCTCGACCTCGTAGAGCCTCGGGTCCTCCGGGCTCCAGCGCTCCAGGTCGGCGTCGAAGCGGAATTTGGCGTAGCCGTTGGCGTCCGTCTGCACCGCCGCCTCGACGCCCGCCTCAGGGATGCGCAGCCTGACGCGCTGCCGAAGCGCAGGCCCGTCGAGCTGCAGCCAGCCGGCCACCTGGTTCGGCGCTTCACGGTCGAGTTGGAGGGAGTACTCCCGTACGAATGTACCCGGCAGCTCGACGAGGAAGACATCGCGGGTCAGCCCGCCGTAGTTCCACCAGTCCGTGTTGAGCGCTGGCACCGCCTCGCGCCGGCGCTGGTTGTCGACCTTCACGATCAGGAAGTTGCCGGTGTCGCGGACATACTCGGTGATCTCGAAGTTGAAGGGGGTGAAGCCGCCCTGGTGCTCGCCGAGCTGGTGACCGTTGAGCCACACCACCGCTTCGTAGTTGGCGGCGCCGAAGTAGACGAACAGGCGGCGCCCGGACGCCAGATCGTAGTCGAAGTCCCTCTTGTACCAGATCGTACCCTCGTAGAAGAACAGCTCGTCGCGCTGCGAATTCCAGTCGCCGGGCACGAGCAGGCGAGCGCCTGTGTCGAAATCGTACTCGACCAGGTCACTTCTGTCTCGCGGCTTCCGGTTGGCCGCGAAGCCGCCGTCGGATCTGGGTTGCTGCCGGATGTTGTAGTACCCGCCCTCATACGGGTCGATGATGGCCTGCCACGCGCCGTTCAGGCTGGTGATCCGGCGCGCGCGCACGTTCGTGATCAGCGGGTCCGACTGCGCATGGACCGGTGCGGAAACGAGAAGCAGGCACAGGGCCGTGCTGAGGCGAGACACGCTCGAGTGCATGATGAGTCTCCGCGCCGAAGCTTACGTGAAAGGGCTGCGAGCGTTTCGGCTCGCGTCCCTCCTAGAAGTGAAGCGACGCAGCGACCCCAAGCCCGCCGGCGCGATACATTCGGATGCTCAGGCGCAGTCGCTCGATCGGCACTTCCTCCCAGAACTCGACTCTGTTCTTCGAGCCCAGCTCGCCGCCAACGGCAGCGCCAAGCAAGCCGAGAATGGTGCCAAATGCGAGGCCTGTCTTTCCTTTGCTTTCCGAGCCTCCACACGTCTCGCACACCGAGGTTTGTGTGCCGATCAGATAGCCGCCCAGGAAACCGGCGCTGCCGCCGAGCAGGATACCGATCCCGGATTTCGATTTGTGGCCTCGGCTGACCTCGAGCTGCGTCACCGACGCTAGAGGCAGTACCAGCGGCCAGGGGCGACCCTCGACCTGAAGCACACAGGTATCGGGACGCAGCTCCTTTATCGTGCCCACGACTTGGCCGGCGACGACACCGGGTGCCGACACACGTACCCGAGCGCCTGGTTCGACCGGCATCTCCTGCTGGGCAGACAGATCGACCGCTGCCATGACCACCAGCATGGCAACGAGCGAAGCGATGCGCGGAACGTTCATACCGCAACCTCTATTGCTGTAGGATTCTTATGTAAGTCTCGAAATCTTGTTCGTAGTCCTGGCCGTCTCTCACACGCACCTTGACCGTCAGAGGCTTGTTCATGCCGTCCAACAGGCCGAAAGCGGCCCAGCTGAGCTGGAACCGGAAGTCTTGCTTCGTGAATCCCTGGCTCAGCGATATGGTGCGGGTCCGCTCCAGCAGGTGCTGCCACGCGTTCCAGGCACCGCCGCCGGGGTAGATCTGGTCGTTATAGACCTGAACGGTTACGCTGAATCGCTTCTGGCTTTCGCGGCCCAGGTACTCGATGGGGATCTGGAAATCCAGATCCATGTCTGCTCCCACCTCCGGCAGCTCGAAGTTCACCTGGTGGCGCTGGATCAACTGCGTGAACTCCATCCTAGGCTTGATCCGCCCGGCCTTCGTGATCTTGAGCCACAGGTTCTGCGGGCTCCAGCGCCAGTCGGTGTACCAGCCCTCGTCACGCGCCGTTACCCATACTACTGTCGCATAGCCGTCGCTGGTGTCGCTGACGAAAGGATAGTCCATACTCTCGACGTAGATCTTCCAGTATCCCGCGCCGAGGTAGACGCTGTCGCCCCGCTCGCTGAGCCCGAGCTTCACCTGGTACTGGCCTGTGTTCGGGGCGTTGTCCGATATCGTCTTCTGGCCCAATGGCTGCGTGACGTAGGGCAAGCTGAGCTTGTGCGCCTCGATGCGCACGTGCCCGGACAGGCGTTCGCTTCGCCAGCGTACCGTCTGAGCTGTGCCTTTCCTCCAGATCTCGCCGCCGCCGGGGTAAGTCACCTCGATATGCGGGAACGATACGCTCTTGGCGAACGTGTTGTTCTGCTCGTCTCTCTCCGCGATCTCGTTTGAGGGATCGCTATAGACGAAGAAGCTCAGCGTGGGGTGATCGTTCCACGGTACCGGCCAGTCGAAGCGGCCGAAGGTCGTGTGGCGCGGGACCGTGATGACCGTATCTGCGCCGCTCGCCAGTGACAGCCCTCGCACAGTGAACTGCTGTTCCATCCTCGCCCCACCGGACAGACTCTCGATACCCACCACCCTGAACTCGACATCGCCGGTGAAAGCGCTCCCGCCGTTCCGCAGGTTGAAGCTGACCCTGCGTGCGCCGGCGCTGAACGGTCCGGGAGCGGACTCCATCTCACAGGCGAGGTCCGTCACCTCGAAGTCGGCCAGCTGGAGTAATCGCAGGGGCGGCTGGACGGGCCGTATGGTGTCCTGCTTGGGTTTGACCTGCGCGGACAAAGCGGTTGCTGTGAATGCCGTCAAGAACAGGGCGAGCAGTCCGGGTGCGACCAGGCGACGCATATCGACCTCCCTTGGCTGTGACCGGTCGGTGGGTCTGTGATGTGGGGCCTACCCTAAGATGCGGCGCTGGCGGGCGCGCATCAACGATGGGGCGCTGCCGCTAGACCACCCGTCGCTCGGCAGCTCCGAGGACCCTCAGGCAGGGTGGGACCAGGTAGATGTTCCCACCAAGTCGCCCGAGCACGAACGCCACTGCGGCGGCCGTCGCGCCGACCATGTTCAGCCCTTGAGTCAGCGCGAGGAGGGCCAGCACGATCCCGCCGACCTCGATCACCGTCGCTGCCGTGATCGGCCGGGTCAGTCGCCCCTGCACGAGCACGGCCCTCTGGAAGGAGAGGAGCACGGCGAAGGCCGGGATCGGCGCCAGAATCCGCGTCGGTGTGACGGCGAATGCCGTGAGTTCGGCACTGAGCCCCGAGATCGTCTCGTACCACAGCCGGGCCAGCGGGGTGAAGCCGATGAGCGCGAGCCCCAGCGAGGCCGCTAACGCGAGGCCGATGGCGAAGCGGCCCAGCTCGTCCACGTGCTCGAACCGCTTGCCCAGCAGCGCGATGGCGACTTCCTGGTAGCTGAGGCCCATCGCCCGGAAGATGAAGGACAGTGAGTTCACCACCGGGAGCACGGCCAGCGACTCGACCGGGAAGCGTGCCTGCCCCATGAAGAATGTGAGCATGGGGTGCACGGCCAGAGCCAGCACCGAGGTCAGGGCGAGCGGATAGTAGAACTGTACGATGCGGCGGTAATCGAGCAGGTCGCCTGTGCCGGTCTCGGCGACCGGGGCGCCAAGCAGCTGACGCACCCGGCCGCGCGCCATCAGTCGGGCCGCCAGTGCCTCGGCGCAGACGCCGACGGAGAGCGCCGCGGCCCCGACGTAGGCCCCCGGCAGCGAGAAGCCGCCGTACAGGACGAGCGCGGTGGCGGCCATTGAAGAGAGCCGGATCACGGTCCCCAGGGCCACCAGCCGAGTCAGCCCGGCGCGGATCAGCAGGCCCTGGAAGAAGCGCCGGTAGCCGATGGCGGCGGGCCAGGGCAGCAGGACGAGCAGAGCCACGTGAGTGAGGCGGGCCACCGGGTCGGGCAAGCCGATGAGATCCTGCATGATGAAGGTGAAGGTGGGCGGGGTTAGCACGACCAGCATCACGCCGGTGATGATGGCGTTCAGCGTATAGGTGAAGTTGCGGAGCTTGCGGTAGCCGTCGGCATCTTCGACCAGCGCCGTGGAGGCGCTCATGATCATGATGATCGGGGCCTCCACCAGAATGGCGAAGGCGAAGGCGACGCCGTAGGCTGCGAGATTGAACTTGGGCTCGGGCAGCCGCGCGATGACGGCGGCCAGGAAGGGGCCTTCCAGCCCCATCATCAACCAGGTGGCCGCGAGCGGCACCCAGAAGATGAAGATCGATCTGGCGGATCGCCGCAGTCTCGACCTCCCTAGCCCTCGTACCCGCGTTGGAAAGTGGGCCGCCCGGTTGCCTCGAGTATCTCTTCGGCCGAGGCGTTGCAGCCGCTCATCTGTAGAACGACGCGCTTGCCTCTCAACCGCTCGCTCAGTTTGTACGCGGCCGCGATTGTCGCTGCCCCGGCACCCTCGGCGAGATTGTGAGTGTAGTGGAAAGCCGCACCTATCGACTCGTAGATCTCATCCTCCGTCAGCAGGACGAAGTCGTCCAACCCGTCCTTGTAGATCGCGAAGGGGACTTCGTACGCCTTTCCGGTCGCGAATCCACCGGCGAACGTCTTGTTGGGAGCATGGCAGATGCGTTTCTCCGACCATGATCGATGTGCCGCCGGCGAGCTCTCGGCCTGCACTGCGATGATCGTGACTCCGGGTCGCAGAGCCCGCAGCGTCGTGATCGCGGCCGCCGCCTCGCTGCCGGCGCCGAGCGGAACGATCATCACATCGATATCCGGCAGGTCTTCGATGATCTCCAGGAAACCCGTGCCCACCCCGTTGATCAACAGAGGTTCGTCGGCAGGATGCGCGTAGTACAGGTCGCGCTGCTGGCGGAGCTCGTCGACGGCCAGAGACGCGTCCTCGAAGGTCTGACCCGCTTCCACGAGTTCGGCCCCGGATTCACGGATCGCCCGGTTCTTGGCCGGGTTGTTCTTCTCGGGCACGACGACGACGGCGCCCAGCCCGAACCATTTCGCCGACGTCGCGATGGACAGCCCATGGTTGCCGGTCGAGAAGGTGATGACGCCCGTCACACCCCTTTGCCTGAGATGAGACATCAAGTTGACGCCACCCCGGATCTTGAACGTGCCGGTGGGGTTGTGGTTCTCGTGCTTAACATAGACCGCTGCGCCGAGCAGCTTCGAGAGACCCTCGTAGTAGATCAACTGAGTCGGTTTGACGAAGGCGCGGACGAGGGAGCGCGCCCGCTCGACCTCCGAGATTGAGACGGGGTAGTCCTTCAACTCCTCCATGCGTTACCTCGAATGTTTGCCGGAGCGCATACGCGCCGCGCGCCCGCCGCAGCGCGACGACGTGGGTGGCAGCTTCACGCACCATACCGTTCACGACCTGGCTCAGCAACCGTGTGGCCGGACGGTTGGGCATCGCCGGTGCGGTCGCCTTTCTCACTGAGAGCCTACCCCCTATGATGCAGAGAGACTGTCCCGTAACGCGGGACGCGACGCTGGGTCACGACGAGTTCCCGCCTGGCGGAGGAGAGAACCGATGGCTGCGCACGAGACTACTCCCCGTTTGCCGCTATCGCGGCGTGATTTCGTACGTACGACAGGCCTCGGGATGGCTGCCTTGGCCTCCGGAGCCGCCGCTCGGGGCGAACCGCTGTTCGCCGGGCGGTGGCCGCAGGGCGGCCTGCTGGTCCGTGGCGGCACGATCGTCACGGCCGAACAGAGCTTCCGCGCTGATGTGCGTGTGCGCGGCGACAAGATCGTCGAGGTCGGTCCGGGTCTCGCGCCCGCTGGCGAGCGCGTGATCGACGCCGACGCGCTCCTGGTCCTGCCCGGCGCGATGGATCCCCACACTCATCTGACCCAGGCCGAGGGCGCGCCGGAGAAGTACAGACTGTCCGATGACTTCACGAGTGGGTCCGAAGCGGCGTTGGCCGGCGGCATCACCGTGATCGGTAACATGACGGTCCCGGGTGAGGGACAGACCGTCTTCGAGGCGCTCGAGCGGGACGCTCGGTTCGTCAGTGAAAAGGCGATCGCCGACATCGTGCTGCACCCGGTGTTGCTCGATCCCAGCGAGCTCGCTGAGCAGGGTGTTCGCCAGCTCGCCGAGGCCGGGCGCACCACCATCAAGATCTTCATGGTGATCCCCAGCTTCGACCAGCACCTGCGCGACTACGTGCGGGTGATGCGCATGGCGGGGCAGGCGGGAATCCTCTCGCTGATCCACTGCGAGGATCCGGCGATCATCGCCGAGGCGACACATGCACTCGTCGCCGCCGGCAAGGGCTCACTGCGCTACTACGCAGGCAGCCGGCCGCTTTCCTCCGAGGTCATCGCGACGCAGCGCGCCATCGCCTACTGCGAGGTCACCGGCGCGCCCATCTACGTCGTTCACCTGTCGGCGGCGGAGCCACTGCGCGTCTGTCGTGCGGCGCGGGCTCAGGGCCTTCCGGTCTACGTCGAGACGCGGCCCATCTACCTCTACTACACGGAGGACCGCTACGAGAGAGCGGACGGCCCGCTCTATGTCGGGCAGCCGCCGCTACGCAGCGCGCAGGATGTCGAGGCGCTCTGGGCGGGCTTGCAGGATGGATCCGTACACACCCTTGGCACCGACCACGTGGGTTGGAGCAAGCAGAAGAAGATGGATCCGTCGCTCACCATCGAGGACCTGCGCCCCGGCGTCCCGAACCTGCAGGAGATGTTCCCCATGCTCTACTCGGAGGGTGTCGTGAAGGGGCGGATCTCGCAGCAGCGGTTCGTGGAGATCGTTGCCGCGAACCCGGCCAAGCTCTTCGGCCTCTACCCGCGCAAGGGCACGATCGCTGTCGGGTCCGACGCCGACCTGGCGCTCTGGGATCCCCAGGAGACCCGCAAGATCGAGCTCGCCGAGATGCGCTCGCGCTGCGGCTTCTCGCTGTTCGAAGGTTGGGAGGTGACGGGCTGGCCACGCACGACGATCCGGCGCGGCGTGGTCGTCTACGAAGATGGTGAGATCAAGGCGAGACCGGGGACAGGTCAGCTGCTGAGGTGCGGCCGGACCCAGAGTCTCTGATGGGGCTGCAACCGAAGCGCCGCAGGTCGCCATGATGGCGCGTCGGGCTCGAGCGACGCTGCCGGAACTCCAGGCGCGGCCAGTGCGGGCGCACGTCGGCTAGACTGTCGACCTACGGACCTTGCGCTTGAGCCTCTTGATCTTGTGACGTGCCTCCTTCGCGTCCGCCGGGTTGCCGGCTTCCAGCGCGGCGTCGCGCTTGGCTTTGAGCGCGCGGATCTGGGCCTTGATCGCGGTCTTGTCGACCCCGACGGCCTCGTGGTGTGCGCGGGACTCGATGCCGAGCACGTTGCACAGGGCCGGCAACAGCTCGTGCTTGTGCATCGTGCTGTAGCCGCGCAGTGACTCGTCGTCGATCCCTTTGGCAATCTCGCGTAGCCGCGTCACCGTCATCTTGTGAAGCTGGTCCCAGGTATACGCCATCCGTCGTCTCCTGTCAGACTCATAGGCCTCAGTGGCGAAGGCCTGGCTGAAGCTCCGCGAGCGCCGCTCGGCCCGCGCTACGTCCGGGCAGTGAAGATGCGATCCCGCAGGCGGAAGATCAACGAGCCCGATTGAGGAAGATTGATCGCGGACCGCAGACGCCCCATCTTGCGGGCTGAGGAGCGCCCAGGCGCGCAATACCTGCGCAGACCGGGTTGTCGGCCATGGCCCCAACTCCCTCCAGGCTGAGGTCTTTCGTCGCCGAGCTGAGGCGGCGCCGCGTGTTCCGCGTCGCGGCCGTCTACGCGGCCGCCGCCTGGGTCGTCATCGAGGCCTCGGCCACCATCCTCCCAGCCCTGCATCTGCCGGAATGGACCGTGACCGCTGTCGTGATCGCGGCGCTGGTCGGCTTCCCCGTGGCTCTGGTGCTGGCCTGGGCCTTCGAACTCACGCCCGAGGGTCTGCGCCGAACCGAGGGTCTGGCGCCGGGCGTCGAGCCAGCGATACGCGAGGTCTCGCGGGCGCGTGGGATAGCGGCCGTTCTGCTGGTGGCGGTGCTTGCCGCCGCCGGCGGCTATCTGGCCGGGCGGCGGATCAGCGGGCCCCGAGCCGCGGCGGACGATCGGCTGGGGTTAGCCGTCTTCCCGTTCCGGCCGACGGGCGCGGCGGTGGAGGAGTGGTCGGAGGGAATGGCCGATCTTCTCGCCACGGTGCTCGATGGCACGCCGGGGGTGCGTATCGCCGATCCCTGGTCGCTCTGGCGCGGACTCCGGCGCGAGCGCACGGCGCGAGCGGAGAGCCCGGATCCCGTCGAGGCCGGTCAGCTGGCGCGCAGGGCGGGCGCCCGCCATTTCGTGTTGGGCTCGATCGTCGGGACGGGCGAGCGGTTCGACGTGAGCGTGCGCGTGTACGAGGTCGATAAAGCGGAGCCGCTGTACACGTTCGTGCAGGGTGGTGCGCCGGATGGGCTGTCCGCCGTGGTGCAGCGAATCGCGGTGGACTTGATCACGCAGTTGTGGAATCGGGAGGAGCTGCCGAGCGTGCCCGACATCGATCGCTATGCCACGCGATCGGCGGACGCACTGAAGGCCTACCTCGATGCGAAGACGGCGATGCGCCGGGGGCTCGTGGACTCGGCGGACGTGGCGATCGATCGGGCGCTCGCCCTCGATACCACCTTCGCTCTGGCGATGGTCGAGGCGGCGTGCATCAAGTCGTGGGCTCAGTTGATGCGAGGCGAGCTCTATAGTGGGGTGATGGAGATCGCCGAACGCGCAGTCGAGCACAGCGATTCGCTCAGCGAGCGCAGCCGCCTGCGCGCGCGTGCCGTGCTCGCCTTGATTCGCACCGACGGGGTCACGGCGGCGGACGCCCTACGACGGATCATCGAGATCGACGACACCGACTTCCAGGCCCACGGCCTGCTCGGCTACTGCCACCTGGTCTACGGCTGGCAGTACGGCGCCGACGTGGCCGACGTGCTGGCCGCCACAGAGTACGCGATCCAGGTCGACTCGACGGACGTCCCCGCGCTCGCACGACGCGCCTGGCTGGCCGTCGCCGTCGAAGATCCGGATGACATGAGGCGTCAGCTGGAGCGGCTACTGCAGACGGACACCACCACCGTACTGGTCCGTGGCACGTTGCTCGGGCTGCGGGCCGTCCTTGCCGGCGACAATGAGTTTCCCGCCCTCGCCGACTCGATCGCCGGGGCGCCCATGCGGGAGTGGTTCGCGCCGATGCGCTACTTGCGCGTCGTGCGCCCGGATCGGCTGGCGACGCTCGTGGAACGCGTGGCTAGCACGGCCGGTCCGGGTCGGCCGCAGTGGGCGGTCGCCTCGGTGCAGGGGCGCCTGGCGCTGGCTGAGGGCCGGCTAGCCGAGCTGGAGTCGGGTCTCGAAGCCGGTGAGTATCGCTCTGCGAATCTCGACCCCGATTTGTATCGGGCGCTGGTCGTCTCGAGTCTGGCCGGGCTCGGCCCGCCCGAGGCCGCCCGGCCATCGGTCGATTGGCTCGCCCGCTACGTGCCCATCGACTCGGCGGTCGCGTACTGGGGCCAGCGCTTGGTATGGCCCACGGCCTGGGCGCTCGGCGCCTATCAGGCCAGCTTCGGCGACACGGCCGTGACCCGACGCTGGCAGGAGGTGATCGGCACTTTCCCGCCGGGCGGCACGCCGAAGGACTACCGCGGTTCCCTACAGAGCGATCTCGAGGCGCGGGTGGCGGCCCGGCGCGGCGACCTGGTGGTGGCGCTGGAGCAGGCGCGACAGGCCTTCGACCTCTGGGCCATTCACACGGACAACGACTGGGAAGGGTCGCCGGAGCCGTCCATGCGCCTGCACCTGGCCTTGCTCTATCGTGCGGCTGGGCAGCCGGACAGCGCCCGTGCGCTGCTGCGCTCGCTGGTGCCACCCACCACCTGGATGGGCTTCCTCACGGCCCGATCCTCGTTCGAGCTGGGTGAGCTGGCGGAGAATCGGGGCGACTTCCAGGCCGCCGCGCGGCACTACCGTAACGCGCTCAGATACTGGGAGCGCGGAGGTCCGGAGATCACGGACTGGCGGCAACGTGCGGAGGCCGGACTCATGCGGGCGGTCGCCGAGCGGGGCTGAGCGCGCGCCGAGCTCGGCCAGGGGAGTCGTAGCGCATACCCCACCAGATTGCTGCGGGCTCGCGCAGATCGCATCTTGTGGCCTGAATTGTCCTCGTTCCGCACCTCAGATCACACAGCCGACGCCGATACCCTCGGCGTGTCCAGAGGATCGACGCGATGAACGACAACCAAGCTGCGCCAGCCGGGGTGAAGCCAGAACCTCCCGTCTTCTACCGCTGGGCCGTGCTGGTGGTGATCAGCCTGGCGATGTTCGGCAACTACTACGTCTACGACGCCGTCAGCCCGATCGCCGACCTGCTGAAGGAGCAGCTTGCCTTCTCCGACAGGAACATCGGGCTGCTGAACGCGATCTACAGCGTGCCGAACGTCATCATGGTGCTGATTGGCGGCATCATCATCGACCGGATCGGCGTCAAGAAGGCGACCTTCCTGTTCGGCATCCTCTGCTTCGTGGGTGCGGCGATCACCGCGGCTACCGGTACGCTGGCCGTCATGGCCACGGGACGGCTGATCTTCGGTATCGGCGCCGAGTCGCTGATCGTCTCGGTCACTACTGCCATCGCCAAGTGGTTCAAGGGTAAGGAGCTGAGCTTCGCCTTCGGCGCCAACCTGACGATCGCGCGGCTGGGCTCGTTCGCCGCCCTCAACTCGCCCACCTGGGCGAAGCCGGCCTTCGTGAGCTGGCAATGGCCGCTCTTGATCGCCGTCGGCTTCGGCGTCTTCTGTATCGTCGGCGCGGTGATCTACTGGATCATGGAGGACCGGGCCGAGACCCGCTACGACCTCGGCGAGGCGGGCGAGACCGAGAAGGTCGTGTGGAGGGACCTCTTCCGCTTCCCGCGCTCCTACATCTGGGTCGTGCTCCTCTGCATCACCTTCTATTCGGCGATCTTCCCGTTCCAGACCTTCGCCGTGAAGTTCTTCATCGAGCGGCATGGGACGACGCGCGAGTTCGGCGGGTTCCTCTCCAGTGTGATCACGCTGTTCGCGATGGTCTTCACACCGGTGTTCGGCTACTTGGTCGACCGCGTGGCCAAGCGCTCGCTGTTCATGATGTGGGGCTCGCTGCTCTTGGTGCCGGTCTACTTGATGATGGCTTACACGAGCATCGACCTGCGAATCCCGATGGCGATGATGGGGATCGCCTTCTCGCTGGTCCCGGCGGTGATGTGGCCGTCGGTGGCTTACCTGGTCGAGCAGAGCAAACTGGGCACGGCCTATGGCCTGATGACGATGATCCAGAACATCGGGCTGGCTGGCTTCAACTTCATGATCGGCTGGGCGAACGACTACGGCGGCGCCAGCGTCGAGAATCCGATGGGCTACGCGCTCGGTATGTGGATTTTCTCGATCCTCGGGTTCCTCGGCTTCTTCTTCGCCTGGATGCTGCGCCGCGAGGAGACGGGGCCGCGGGCGCACGGCCTCGAGACCATCAGGATCACGTCATAGGCCGCTCGTGCACGCCAGCGGCTTCGGAGGGAGACTCATGAGTCTGCGATCGCTCATCATCCTCAGTGTCGGGCTGCTCGTCGTGGTCGGTCGCGGCGAGGGCCAACAGGTCCAGGTCCAGAGACCGGTCGTCGAACTGAAGGCGGCCGCGCTGAGCGCGCTGGACAGCGTGGCGGCCGCTATCCACGCTATGAACGCGAGCCACGAAGAGGTCGTGGCGGCCGCGCAGAGCATGGCGCGGCTCCATGAGGGGCTGCTGCAGAGAATCGAGCACGTCGAGCGGCTGGCCGAGCGCGTGCGGGCGGCGTCGCAGCGCGGACAGGAGGCGGAGGTGACGCGGCTGCGAGCGCGGCTGGTAGAAGACGTGCTGCAATTGGCTCGCCACAGTGAGAACATGCACCTGGAGTTCCTCGCCCTGCAGAACTCGATGCAGATGGAGAGCCGCCAGTACAATGCGGTCAGCAACGCGCTGAAGGTCAGGCACGACAGCGCCATGGCCGCGATCAGGAATATGAAGTAGCGGGGACGCGGGATTGATGGACAGGCGACGACAAGTAGAGCGCGGCGCGGGGACGCTGTTGCCGGGGATCGCGGCAGCGGCGTTGGCCGTGCTGCTGACAGGAGGTGGGGCCGTGGCGCAGAACGTGACGACCAAGTACGTACGCTACGCCTATGAGGGAAGGGTGGTGTACGGCGTGCTGGATAACGGGATGATCCGGGAGTTGGAGGGCGAGCTGTTCGCCGACCCGCGTGAGACGGGCCGGACCGTAGCGCTGTCGGACGTGCGGCTGCTGGCGCCCTGCCAGCCCTCGAAAGTGATTGCGGTGGGGCTGAACTACCGCAGCCACCTGGGTGAGCGGCCCGCGCCGGTCGAGCCGGGCATCTTCGCCAAGCTGCCGTCCGCGATCATCGGACCGGAGGACGAGATCGTTATCCCCGCTGATGCCTCCAACCTCCACTACGAGGGCGAGCTGGTGGTGGTGATCGGGAAGAAGGCCAAGGATGTGCCCGTCGCTGAAGCCGCCGACTACGTCTTCGGGGTGACCGCCGGCAACGACGTCAGCGAGCGCGTCTGGCAGCGCGGCGACCTCCAGTGGCTGCGTGCCAAGGCGTCGGACACCTTCGCGCCGATCGGGCCGGCCATCGTCACCGGCCTCGACTACAACGACCTACGCGTCCAGACGCGCCTCAACGGCGAGCTGCGCCAGTCCGAGCGCACCCGGGACATGCTCCACGACGTCGAGGCCATCGTCAGCTACATCAGCCGCTACGTCACGCTGCTGCCCGGCGACCTGATCTTCACCGGCACGCCCGGGACCACCCAGGCCATGCAGCCGGGCGATGTGGTGGAGGTCGAGGTCGAAGGTGTGGGCGTGCTGCGCAACAAAGTGGTGGCAGCCGCTGGAGGAGCCTAAGGCAGGCGAGGACTGGCCTTAGTCGCTCTCCACCAGCACGAACTTCGTGAGCTCGGGGAGCGAGCGGTAAAGCGCCTGCGCCTGATCCAGCGGTAGAACGACGCGCAGGCGGATGGCGTCCGGGTCCCACGGCCAGAGAGTGCCGGCCATGTTAGAGACGCCGGTTAGAAATTGACCCGGCAGGCGCGTCCAGAATCCGCGAGACTCGCTCGGCGCCTGGCCGACGACCTCCAGCGTCCTGCGATCCTGGTAGCGGATGCGGTAGCGCTGCGGAGCGGGAAACATCTCGTCGGGGGCTGGCGGGATGATCGCCTCGGGCGCCGCCGAAGTATCGGAGCTCTGCGGCGGCAACATCTCGCTCCGCCTCAACTTGCGCACTGGACGCAGGCTGCCGTCCTGCCAGATCTCCGTCTGCCAGCCCTGAGGAGGGACTTGCCTCGAGAATAGGACTCTGCGCTGCCCGACGGCCGCGTCGAGCACGGTGAACTCACGCAAGACGGCACCTTCGTACATCAGTCTGAGAGACTTCGCCTTGGGCTCGAGAACCAGGTGGAATCCTTTCGAGGAAGCCAGCTCGACCAGCCTTTCGAGTCCTACGTTCTGGGCGCGTATGCGCTCGGCGTCGGGCTGCGGGCGTTCCTGCGCGGCGACGCCGGGTGCTGCCGCGAGCAGGAACACGAGCGGCCAGAGGTGAGCGAGGTGCGAGGTGTGCATAGTGCGGGCTCAGTAGATGTAGATCGGCGTACCGATGCTGACCGTGCGGAACAGCGTTCTCAGGTCGTTGCGCCCCAGTCGGATGCAGCCGTGGGTGACGCTTCGTCCCAGCAGCCGTTCGTACAGCGTGCCGTGGATCATGTAGCCGTCACCGAAGTACAGGGCGTACTCGCCCAGCGTACCGTACTGGAAGCGCTCCGCGATGTCGGTGGGTATCGGCTTGCCCTCCTCGATGAACGCCCAGTCAGGCCTTTTCCAGACCGGCTCCCGCGTCTTGGCGAGCACGCGGAAGACGCCCTGCGGGGTATCGAAGACCCAGGTCCGCTTGCGGCCGCCTTTCTCTCGGAGTATCGAGCCCGAGCCCGCCGAAGCGACCGCCTCCAGCAGGACACGATCGTTCTGCCTGAGGTAGAGCCGGTTGTTCGTTCGGTCGATTACGATGTACTTGCCCTTCGGGGCTTTGCGCAGCAGCGCGGCCCGTAGTCGAGTCTGCTCGTCGCGCAGACGCTGGAGTTCCGCCGGGGAAATCGCCGCCACGGCGCCGGCACTCGCGTGTGCGCTCTGACCGCTTGCCAGGTCCCGGTAGGTGTAGCCCGAGCCCAGAGCCACGACCGCCAGCAGGGCGAGCGACGTCGAAACGACGACGGACCAGCCGCGCCCGGCCCACAGCCCGCCCGCGATGATATCGGCCACTCTCTCCGGCCTGAAACGCCGCCGCTTCGCGTGGATCGCCAGCTTCGCGACTTGATCTCCGGCCACTTGCGCCGCGCTCATCGCTCTCGTGCCCCCGAGGCCACGGCGCGCAGGGCGTCCGAGAAGACTCCGGCGCGACCGTCGCCGCCCACGATGGTCACTGGGGTGCCGACACGGACCCGGGCCCACAGGTCATCCATGTCGGCGTTGGAGAGGGCCACGCAGCCATCCGTCCAGTCCTCACCGCGGCCGCCCCCGCCGTGGATCTCGATCAGCCCGCCGGGCCTCGCGCCGGCGGGCAGTGCCCCAGAGCGCCGGGCGGCCTCGAAGTGCCGCCGGTCCGCCTCGTTGGGATAGTCGAGCAGGAGTGCTCGGTGGTACCTGGATTCGCGCGTGTCTTTCCTTGCGACGACCCGATAGCGACCCTCGGGGGTCGCGTTGTCGCCGGCACGCAACTTGTCGTTGAGGTTGTTGCGGCCCATGTCCGCGCGGTAGGAGCGGACCGGTTTGCCGGCCGCGTAGAGCGTTAGCTGGCGCTTCTCCTTGTAAACGATGATCGCGGCTCCGCCGGCCTTCGCCGAGCCGCGTGCGGTGTCCTCGATCCAGCGACGCCACTCGCGTATCTGAGCCTCGTCGACGAAGCGCGCCG
>Ga0209635_10000383_pt1 | contig 29522 bp, 27 predicted proteins | sample DeeMarSWOR230_32_FD_187463 | JGI IMG/M metagenome (GOLD analysis project Ga0209635, IMG submission 187463) | Marine sediment microbial communities from White Oak River estuary, North Carolina - WOR-2-30_32 (SPAdes) (version 2) | ecosystem: Environmental > Aquatic > Marine > Intertidal zone >...
AATTTTAAAAATAAAAAATAAAGCACAAGTTTGTGGCAATCTCGACTTTGGCGGGTCAAAACATGTTGCATCTATTATTCTCACAACAATGTCCTTTGATAAAAATGTTAGATGTACAGTAAATATACGCTATTCAAAAAATACTGTAGAACTGTGTAAAAAACTGGGCTTTAGTATTGGTTCTTTTGATAGAAAAAATGAACCTGATAGTACGAAATCCACTATGGGGTGGGGTACAAAACAGGTTATAGCAAAAAATGGTTTTGTGCCAGATATTATCTTTGATACCGGTGGGATTGGAAAAGAACCTATGATACGTGTGTTGGGGAAAAATCCAGAAGATGTATTAGCAAAAATTCAAAAAATTGTAAAAAATCTATTTCTATAGGGTAAGAAAAGACGAAATATTTATAAACGATGTCGAAGATAGTAGGGTATATAAACAATGAACTAACCAGGGAGGTAAAGTTTTATGACAGCAAAAGAAGAAGCATCAGAAGAAAACGTAATATATATAGGAAACAAACCGCCGATGAGCTATGTTCTTGCAATAGTTACGCAGTTCAATAGCGGTTCTAACGAAGTAGTTGTTAAAGCTAGAGGCCGAGCGATAAGTAGAGCAGTTGATGCAGCAGAAATTACGCGAAATCGATTTGTGACAGATGCAAAAATCAAAGAAATAAAAATCGGAACAGAAGCTATTACCAACGAAGAAGGAAGAACTTCAAACGTTTCGTCAATTGAGATATTCCTAGCAAAGAAATAGGAGTATTGTTTTTAATAATACTTCCTAACCTTTATTTTTATCTTCAATAGTAGCTTAGAATATTTTTAAAAAATGAGAAATTAGCTGATAGTATCTATCAGCTTTTTTGGTAGCTTTTCCATTTGCTTTCTATATCTGGACTTTGTACCGTATCCATGATATATTTTGCAAACTCTTCGCCAGTTGCTCCATCAGATCTACCAGTTATTTTGATTTTCTTTTCGAATTGGCTGCAGATATCAAGTGCCATCTCAAGTTTCTTTGATTTCTCTGGATATCCTATGTGGTTAAGCAACATTGCTGCTCCTTTTATGATACTTGACGGGTCAGCATACTGCGCTCTGCCTTCCTGAACCATACGAGGAGCACTTCCATGGATGGCTTCAAACATCGCATATCTCTTTCCAATGTTTGCGCTACCGGCTGTACCAACACCTCCCTGAATTTGTGCTGCTTCATCAGTACAAATATCTCCATATAGGTTAGGCAGTACTATTACTTTGAATTCTGATTGCCTGGCAGGGTCAATTAGTTTAGCAGTCATTATATCGATAAACCAGTCATCCCATTTAACTTCAGGATATTCTTTAGCTATTTGTTCTGCCATGTTTAAGAATTTTCCATCTGTTGTTTTTACTACGTTTGCTTTTGTTACTACAGTGACTTTGTTTATTTTGTTCTTTTTTGCATAGTCAAAAGCTAATCGTATAATTCTATCTGCACCTTGTTTAGTAATGACTTTAAAATCTACTGCTAGATCGTCTGTTACATTGATTCCTTTGCTTCCAAGAACGTAAGCTCCTTCTGTGTTTTCTCTGAAGAAAATCCAGTCTATAGCTTTTTCTGGAACTCTCACTGGACGAACATTCGCAAAAAGATCAAGCGCCCTCCTCATAAACACATTTGCACTCTCGATGTTGGGCCATGGATCGCCTTTCTTTGGTGTTGTTGTAGGTCCCTTTATCAGAACATGGCATTTTTTTATCTCTTCAAGAACATCGTCTGGAATTGCCTTCATGACCTTTGCACGGTTCTCAATAGTAAGACCTTCGATTATTCGAAATTCGATCTTGCCTTGTTTTACTTCTTCTTCCAGAAGGAACTCTAAAACTCGGTGAGCATGTTTACATATGAACGGGCCAATACCATCTCCTCCGACGACACCTATTATGATTGGTTTCAACTGATTATAATCTATCCAATCCTCACCAGCCTTCATGCGTTCAACACGTTCTAGTTGTTCATTGACTATTTGACCAAAGTGGTCTTTTGCCTTTTCAATTGCTTCAGTATTCATACTTACTCCTCTCATCATTTTATTTTACCTCCTCAGGTTTATCAGGCATCATATACTGGATGTCATCCCATGGGTGTCTGTAGAGTCTGGATTTAAGCCGTTTCTGATCCATTATATGACCCATGAAACCAATACTTCGACCAAGTACAAAGAATGCATTGAGAATTCCAAGATCAACAAACTCTTTTACTTCTTCTCTAGAATATCCTATTCCACGCAACATATCACAACATAAAACACCAATACAACCATCGACGTTGAGAATCAAATTATTTCTTTTTGATGTCGTGAGCTTCTCAACTGATAGGGCATAGTCAAGTGTTTCTGTTATGGGGAAGTTTTTCTTTGCATAGTCTACCATGATTGTTACTCGTACATCTGGGTTAGTTACCGATTTTATTCGATGTCCTATTCCTTGGATGTTGACATTTTTACTCTTCATGTCTTTGACCATGAAGCTTGGCTCTTCACCAGCATATAGATATTTTGTAAAGTGTTCTGCTGATCCTTGTACCGCGCCACCAAATCGAGGTCCAATAGTTAAGAGACCACTTACTAGTGATGAGATTAAATCTTTTCCAGCACGAGCTGCAACAATTGAGTTATGCGCTCCAGAAACAGCAGGTCCATGATCAGCGGTAAGTAATACCACACGTTCAATGAATTCTCTTGCCCATGGTGGCAGATCTTTTTTAAACCAAAGTAGGCCTATTACTCCACCAAGACCCCATTTTTCTTTGAAAATATCACTAATCTTTATTCCACAGTACCGCAGCTCTTCACCTCGGTCATCAGATATTGTTGAAATGAAATTTGCTGGTCTACGGATAACACCTTGTTTAAGAGCAACTGCATAGTCAAGTGGTATTGTTGGTGGTTCAACATCAGGTATTGGCTTGTGTTTCTTACTTTTCACTAGTTGTGTATATGCTTTTTTTATTTGTTCGTCAAAATCATCAAAGGATTTTGGGACGTACGCCCCAGCTTCTTTAAGTGCTTTATTTTTTGCATCAGCCGTCTCGAGTTCAGCACCAGCTCTTGCTCCAGCATGACCAAATTGAACTTCTGCTGGGAAGACTTTTGAGCAGGTTCCAATACACCAGGCTACTACCGGTTTTTTAATCCGACCTTTTTTCATTGCTTCAACGACTTCGTATTCATCTATTCCACCGACTTCTCCAAGTAGTACTATTAATTTAATATCTGGGTTTTTTTCATATCTCATCATATGGTCAATAAATGTTGACCCAGGATATCTGTCACCACCAATAGCAACTCCTTCATAAACACCATCGGTATTCATAGCAATGATATTGTTGAGCTCATTAGAGAGTCCACCTGATTTTGAAACATATGCAACACTACCTTGTCGATGAAGCTTAGATGCAACAATATTATCAAGCATTCCTGCTGTGTTTCCTATTCTAAATCCGCCTGCTGCAATGCCACCAACCGTTGCAGGACCGATAATCCATTTGTTTTTTTCTTTGGCAATTTTTATAAGCTCTTTTGTTCTTTGTTCAGGTACTCCTTCTGCAATGATTGCAACAGAGCGTATTGTTTTTGTTTCAAGTGCTTCTTTGCTTGTTGGATATGCTGATCTGAAACTTGCAAAGTTTACCATAAAATCTGCTTCTGGATGCATTTTTGTAGCTTCTTTAAGTGTTCGAACCATTGGTATAAGTATTTCTTTGGTTCCCCAGAAACATTTATGCATTCCATCACGTGTAGGATTTACTATCACGACGACAGATGGTTCTTGACGTCTGCAAATATAATCAAAGTCAAGCATTCGTTGAATAGCTCTTTGTTGATATCCAAAAACAATTGCTTTGGTGTTTTTATCCATTATTATGTAATCTGGTCTTTTCGCAGATTTTTTGGGTTTTGGTTTATTTTTTGTCACGGTAATCGCCTCCATTATTTACCCCCTAAAGCCATATCTACAATACGTGTCATATGCGTCTCAGGACCATATACATCAATTGGAATTCCAAGTTCTTTTCCGAGATCTTTCATGATTCTAAGCCCCTCTTGGTAGTTTGGCCCACCACGTCTCACATAAATTTTTACATTTGTATCTTTTAGTTTCTTTTTGTAATCACGAAGTGCCATTGTAATACCGGTAAAAGTTTTTGCAACATCTGTAAAGTTTGCGATACCCCCACCAACGAGTAAAAACTTAGGTCGTCCTTTTGGATCTTTTTCACGGGTCATTAAATCAAGAATAGTTTTTGCATATTCGTACGTGAGATCAGTCGTTGGATTTCCACTGTATTCTCCGTAATTTGCAAGTTCATCTCTATATCCCAAGTCAACGATAGTATCAGTATAAATAACACTTCCACCTCCACCAGCAACCATAGTCCATACTCGGCCTTTTGGATTTAATACAGTAAGTTTGAGTGATGCGCCGCTTTTTTCATCCATCATCTTGACATATTCTTCTTCTTTTGATAGCCTTCTTCCAAATGGGGCTGGAAACGTAAGATCCCCCCATTTCTCACTACTTTCAAAATGACCTGTATCATCAATTCGAGCAACAAGATCCAGTGGAACAATGTTTTTTCCTGTTACAACAAATGGATTTATTTCAAGATATGCATAGTTTAGTTCTCTGTAGAACTTGTACAATCCTTTTATAAAATCTGCAAACATTTTTTTATTTTCTTTTGGTGTATCCTTCGGAAGTTTTTCAGCAATATTTATTTTACTGATATCATCAGTAACACCAATTTGGATTTCAGCAACAGTCTTCCATACACTTTCTATATCAACTCCCCCATGATTTGAAAAATATATTGTGTCACCTTCACGGTTGCTTTTTATAGCAACATAGAACTCGCCTTTATGTGGGACATATGGTTCAATTAAGAAGTGGGTGAGTTTATCAGTAACTTTCCCTACTTTTGTATCTTTATTCATTCTTTCTTTTATCCATTTTTTAATCTCAGAAAATGTTGCATTTGCTTTAATCAATCCATGTTTGCCTCGTTTCCCAAAAAGCTGATCAGGTTTTACCACTAATTTTTCCTGTGTTAACCATTTGTATTTCTTTGGTAGATCATCAAGTTTTGTTTGTGGGTTGACGAGAACAACTTTTCCAGGATAACTAAAATTTTGGCTGAAATATTCAGACCAATATTTGGCAAGCATTTTCTTTCCATCAAATTCTCTTATTCCTCTTTGTGCCATTTTTCTATCCTCCTATACCATTTTTTTTAAAGCAGATTGATTCTTCATATATGAGAGAGTACCACCTGCCAGTAAGATTCTTTTCTGTCTTTCGGAAAGGTTGTATTCAACCTCAACCTCAGCTCCGTTGGTTTTGTTTTTAACTAACAAGGCACCCCCTTGTTCAATATTATCTCTAATATTAGGTATTTCAAGCTCATCTCCTTGTGATATTTTTTCGTAGTCTTTTTCATTTTTAAAGGTTAGTGGGATAATACCAAAGTTGATGAGATTTGCTGTATGAATCCGTTCAAATGATTTTGCTATTACTGCCTTTACACCCATAAACATCGGGCATAGAGCTGCATGTTCTCGAGAGGAACCCTGACCGTAGCTAAGCCCCCCAATTATGATGTTGTGTTTACCGCCTTCTTGTATCTTTTTAGCGCGTTCATAGAAGGTCGGATCTACAACTTCAAATAAGAACTCTGAATATTTTGGTACATTGGAGCGATATTTCATCTTGCTACCTGCGGGTATGATATGATCTGTGGTAGTTAAATCTCCAACTTTGATTGTAACTTCTCCATGAATTGCCTCAGACATAGGTTCACTTTTTGGTGGGTCGCCAATGTTTGGTCCACGGTAGATTTCTATGTCTTTTGATATATCTTTGGGGAAGATAAACATGCTATCATCGATATAGAATTTCTCTGGCATCTGGATATTTGGATATTGTAAACCCATTTTTTCTAAATCACGAGGATCAGTCATCTTTCCAGTTATTACAGCCGCTGCAGCAGTCTCTGGGCTTGTCAAATAAGCTTGTGCGCTTTTCGTGCCAGAACGACCCAGGAAGTTTCTATTGCTTGTTCTTATTGATACTGCATCGGTCTTTGGTGACTGACTGTTTCCTATACAAAAACCACATGCCGATTCTGCTATTCGTGCTCCAGTACCTATTAAATCTGCTAAAGCTCCTTCTCTGGCAATATTTTCTAATACTTGCTTTGATCCAGGCGCAATAACAAAACTGACATTGGGGTGCACTTTCTTCCCTTTTAAAAGAGTGGCAACAGTCATAAGGTCTTTGTAAGAAGAATTGGTACAACTTCCTAGACAGACTTGATCGACTTCCATCCCCTCTAACTCTTTTACAGTTTTGATATTTCCAGGACTATGCGGATATGCTGTCAGAGGAACAATTTCACCGAGATCAACATCTACAACCTTATCATACTCAGCATCTGGATCGGGTTTCATTTCAGTCCAATCATCCGCTCGCCCTTGAGCTCTTAGAAATGCTCTTGTTATCCCATCGCTTGGAAAAACAGAGGTTGTAACACCACATTCAGCCCCCATATTCGTAATAGTTGCTCGTTCTGGGACAGATAGAGTTTTTACTCCCTCGCCTCCATATTCAAAGACGCAGCCAACATTGCCCTTGGTAGTAAACATCTCCAACATCTTTAGGACAACATCCTTTGCTGCAACCCATGGTTTGAGTTTTCCCTTTAAATTAACTTTTATAACTTTAGGGCAAGTCAAATAAAATGGTCCACCAGCCATAGCCACAGCTACATCAAGACCACCTGCCCCTATAGCAATCATGCCGATGCCCCCACCTGTTGGAGTGTGAGAATCGCTTCCTAGTAACGTTTTACCAGGTTTTCCAAATCGCTCAAGATGTACTTGATGGCAAATCCCATTTCCCGCTCGGGAATATATTATACCATACTTTGCTGCTACACTTTGGAGATACTTATGATCATCCGCATTTTCAAAACCAATTTGAACTGTGTTATGATCGACATAACTAACTGAAAGTTCTGTTTTTACCTTTGGAACACCCATAGCCTCAAATTGAAGGTAAGCCATGGTGCCAGTTGCATCTTGTGTTAGGGTTTGATCTATCTTAATGGCAATCTCTTTGCCTGGTTCCCATTTTCCTTCTACGAGGTGTTCTTCTAAAATCTTTTGAACGATATTTTTTCCCATATAATCTGACCTCCCCAATTCTTTTACAGAGGATTTAGAGTAGTACAGGTAATATAAAATTAATACTTAAATTATTTGATGAATATATTGCAGAAGTAATTCGAAAGTACTGTGTTTTACATATTTGTATTGTATATATTATCATTAAGGGCATTTGTCTGACTTTTTTTGACATTTTTGATTTTGCAATTATCAACTTCTGTACTCGTTTTATTTGTCCAAAAATTCTTATACTGATATTATATACTGGCACATCCATCTGTATCTTATAATGGAGGAAGAATTCTATGATGATAATTGTGAGATTGTTTCCAAAAACAGATCTAAATAAAGTATGGAATTTTGTTGAAAATGTAATTGCAAAAGAATCTTCAGATGTTGTTACACCATTATATTCAGCACAGTTAGAAGGAATGATGAGCGTTGGTATTATTTTTGACGTGAAAGATCCTGATAATATTGCACACTTTCTAACAGAGACTCTTTCCGGTTTTGATGAGTGTCATCACACTAGAACTATCTCACTTATGAAACCAGTGTTTTTCCCAATTCCAAAAAAGAAACCAGAAAATATCCAAAGATATATTATAAGGATCTACACGCATCCAAAGAATTACAAGACAATCTATAATTACTTAATAAACTACAAATATCCGTTTAATCTGTTTCCAATTTATGTATCATATTCTTTAGGTGATGAAGACATTGTTGTGAGTGTTGCTGCAGATTCTCGTGAAACTGTTAATAACTTTTTAAGGGAAAAAATCCGAATAATGGAAGGTGTCGATTCTTCGTCGTTCTATCCTGTTGTTAAAGTAAAACGATTTGCTCCTCTGGAAAGATTGATAGAGGAACAGAAAAAACATCTTGCTGAAAAAGCAAAGAAAATTCCAGAGAGTGAAATTGATCAGAAGTTTAACTGGGTTGAAGATTTCGAAGAGTACGCAATGTTGACAGGAGCATTTCCAAGAGATCTAGAATGACGCTTTTATCATGCTTGAATTACTCTATTAAAAAATGGGATTTATAGGATGAAATTATTATGGCAGAAGATATCTCTGTATTGCTGGATGAAAAACGAGTTTTTAAGCCAAAAGAAGATTTTGTAAAACAGACGCATGTAAAACAATGGATGGACAAGCATAACATTAAAAATCTTGATGAACTCCACAAAAAAGCAGAAGACTGGGAATGGTTCTGGGAGGAAATATCTAAAGAGCTTGTTGAATGGTATAAACCATATAATAAAGTTGTTGATTGGAATCCACCATGGGTTAACTGGTTTGTAGGAGCAAAGTATAATATTGTTCATGATGCACTAGATAAACATGTTAAAGGTGTAAGGAAGAACAAGGTAGCCTTTATTTTCGAGGGCGAACCTGGCGATGTTGAAAAATTAACCTTTTTTGATCTCTATGTTGAAGTAAATAGACTTGCTAATGCATTGAAGAAATTAGGTGTAAAAAAGGGAGATCGAGTCGGAATCTACATGCCTATGATTCCAGCATTACCAATAGCTATGCTTGCCTGTGCTAAAATCGGTGCAATTCATTCTGTTGTATTTTCTGGCTTTAGTGCCCTCGCATTAAGAGATAGAATTAATGACTGTGAGGCAAAGGTTGTTATTACGTGTGATGCTTTTTGGAGACGTGGCAGAAAGGTTTATCTGAAAGAGCAGGCTGATGTAGCCCTTGAGGAGGCACCAAGTGTTACCCATGTAATTGTATACAAACGAACTGGTGATGCTGTCCCATGGTCAAAAGGAAGAGATCTTTGGTGGGATGAACTTGTTAAAGATATGCCGAAACAATGCGAGACAGAACAACTCGATGCTAACGACCCTTTGTTTTTCTTGTATACTTCTGGTACAACAGGTAAACCAAAGGGAATAATTCATGCACATGGTGGCTATGCTGTTGGAACTGCATATACGCTCAAATGGGTCTTTGATCTCAAAGATGAGGATATTTGGTGGTGTGCTGCTGATATTGGTTGGATAACTGGTCATAGCTACATTGTTTATGCGCCTTTAATTCTCGGTGCTACTTCTGTTATTTATGAGGGTGCTCCCGATTGGCTACAGCCTGATCGGTGGTGGCAGATTATTGAAAAGTATAGCGTTACTCTTCTCTATACTTCTCCAACTAGCATTCGTTTGTTTATGCGATATGGTGAAAAATGGCCACAAAAACATGATCTGAGTTCTTTGCGTATCCTTGGCTCTGTAGGAGAGCCAATAAATCCAGAGGCATGGATGTGGTATTATACATGCATAGGTGGAAAGAACTGTCCGATAATGGATACTTGGTGGCAAACTGAAACTGGTCATTTTGTGATATCACCATTGCCTATAACTCCACTTAAACCTGGTTCTGCTACAAGACCATTACCTGGTTTGTCTGCAGATGTTTACAATGAAGAAGGCGAATCCATCCAAAATGCAGGAGGGAACCTTGTGCTTACGCATCCTTTCCCGGGAATGCTTAGAGGCATTTACAAAAACCCTGAAAGATACAAAGAAACCTACTGGAGTAAATTTAAAGATACCTATCTTGCTGGCGATGTAACAAGAATAGATAATGATGGCTTTTTCTGGATTCAGGGACGTGCTGATGACGTTCTTAATGTTTCAGGACATAGAATCGGTAACTCCGAGGTAGAATCTGCTTTAGTTAGTCACCCGCTTACAGCTGAGGCTGCTGTTATTGGTAAACCACATGAACTTAAAGGAGAATCAATCACAGCTTATGTTGTTCTTAAGAAAGACATTGAACCTAGTGAAGAGCTTCGTAAGGAACTTAGAGAACATGTTGGTAAAGAGATGGGTAAAATTGCGCGTCCTGATGAGATCTGGTTTGTTAATGATGTTCCAAAGACACGAAGCGGTAAAATCATGCGAAGGGTTATTCGATCCAAAGCTCTTGGTAAGGAAGTAGGTGACATTTCAACCCTTTCCAATCCAGAAGCAGTAGACGAAATTGCAAAGGCAAAGTAATACAAATCATTCTTTCAGATAATTGTTAAATAATGCCATCTTGATTAACCCTCGATGCTATGGGAGGTTCTTACGTTTTAAAAACACAAAAGAGTGATAACATGAATCTTAAAGATATTGAAACAGGCATAGTTCAACTTATAAAAAAAGCAGAAACAGAATTGCCATCTGATGTTGTACATGCACTCGAAGAAGCCTACAAAATCGAAGATGGATTAGCAAAAACTCAGATTGAAGCTATACTTAAGAATATAGATCTAGCAAAGAAATCCCATCGTCCCATGTGCCAGGATACTGGCATTCAAACCTTTTTTGTCCAGGCAGGTATTGACTTTCCATATATCGGGACTTTAAAGAGTTTAATTACTGATGCTGTTAAGAGAGCTACCAAGGAGATACCTTTGCGACCAAATACAGTAGATCCTTTTAGTGGAGTTAATCATAAAGATAATACAGGGGAGCAGATTCCTTATATTACTTGGGAACTTATCGAAGGAAGCGATGTTTTGATTACAGCACTTCCTAAGGGTGGAGGCAGTGAGAACATGAGCAAACTTGGAATGCTTAAACCGGGCGTTGGCATCGAAGGTGTTAAAGATTTTGTTGTAAACGAGATGATTAAAGCTGGTGGAAATCCATGTCCACCGACTGTAGTTGGAGTTGGTATAGGTGGCGGAGCAGATTTGGCAATGAAACTGGGTAAAAAAGCCCTTCTTAGACCTGTTGGGGAGAGACACACTGATAAAACTATTGCATCCATGGAAAAAGAACTAATTAAAAGAATCAATGATAGCGACATTGGCCCTATGGGTCTTGGTGGAAAAACAACTGTTTTGGATGTACATATAGAAAAAGCTCATAGACATCCTGCAAGTCTTCCTGTTGGTATTGCAGTACAGTGTTGGGCTGACCGAAGAGCGACTATGGTTATTCATTCTGATGGTAGCTGGGAGGTGAAATAATATGGAGTATCATTTTACCTTGCCTGTTGATGCTGATAAAATTAGAAAGTTGAACGCTGGAGATGTGATTTATGTATCTGGAAAGATCTTTACTGCCAGAGATGAAGCCCATCATATGATGCTTGAAAAAGATAAGCAAAGTCTGCCCTTTGACCCATCAGAAATGGCTCTATTTCATTGTGGTCCTCTTATGAAACAAACTAACGATAAATGGCAGGTTGTCTCGGCTGGTCCTACTACAAGTTCTAGAATGGAACTATTTGAAGACAAATTCATAGAAAAGTATGGAGTAAACATCATAATCGGTAAAGGTGGAATGGGTGACAACACAAGCAAAGCTTTACAAAAACATAACGCAGTCTACACATCTTTTACTGGAGGGGCAGGTGCCTTAGCTGCAGATGCTGTTGAAGATGTTCCTGATGTTTTTTGGCTTGACAAGTTAGGTATGCCAGAGGCCGTTTGGATTTTTAAGGTAAAAGAATTCGGCCCTCTTGTTGTTTCTATGGATTCGTACGGAAAATCACTCTACAAACGTTAGTTATTACAGTTAATTATAAAAGTATCAACCATATTGACCAATAAAAAGTTATGAGAGAAGACCAAACTGTATGATCTGGATTATTTTCGGTATTTTGACAATCATTTTTCTCATCATTCTTTCTGCATTCTTTTCAAGTTCAGAAATGGCCTTTGTTTCTGTTAATAGAGCTGCAATAGCAGATAAAGCACGAAAAGGGGATAAGAGAGCGATAATCCTCAAAAGGCTTCTAAAGAATCCAGACAATGTAATCAGCGCTATTGTTATTGGGAATAATATCGTAAATATTTTTGCATCAATACTTGCTGGAGCAGTTACCACAGCATATTTTGGAAATATCGGAATTGGTATTGCAACTGTTGTCATGATGTTTATACTCCTAGTCTTTAGTGAGGTAACACCTAAGGCATTTGGTATAAAAAATGAAACCTTAGCCCTAAGAGTCGCAAGACCTCTCTCAATTATAACTAAAGTATTTCATCCTATAGTAGTGTTGTTAACGTCCATATCAAATGGCCTAATTTCACTTGTAGGTGGGAAAAGCAAACGAAAGACAGTAGTGACAGAAGACGAAATTATGGCAATGATGAGACTTGGTGAGGAAGAAGGTACGATAGAGAAGGATGAACGAGAGATGGTCAATGATGTTTTTGAATTCGATGAAACACGTGCCCACGAGGTGTATACCCCTAAGGAAAAAGTGGAGTTTATAAACGAAGAAGAATCAGTAGCTGATCTAATACAAAAATCTATTAAAACAGGATATTCTCGATTTCCAGCCTACCGTAAGAATTTGGATGACGTGGTTGGTATGGTCCACATCAAGGATTCACTTATTATAAAAGATACATCTCTTACTGTAAAAAATATCGTCCGACCGATTTTAAAAATTGATTTTCACATGAAAGTAGATGATGTTCTGCGTGAGATGAAACGAAATAAAACACATCTTGCACTGCTCCAGGATAAAAAGGGTAAAACACTAGGATTATTAAGCATGGAAGATTTGATTGAAGAAATCTTTGGAGAGATTGCAGACGAACATGATAGAAAGCTGAAATAGCTTATTTTTTTACTGCTTTTTTTATCTTTTTAGAAATTGGGTAATTAGCGTAAAGAACCCCGATAACACTTGTACAACAAGACGTTTTAAAGAAAACTAACAAAACAGGTATCAAGGTGAGGTAATGATTGATAAAAAAAAGGAACTAAGAAAGCTTTACGAAGAAGCGATCTACTGGCATCTTGTCCACAACGGACACAAAGTCAGAAGAGATAAATTTGCCATTAACTGGAATGATGAGGAATTATAACCTTGATAGGTGTTAGAAGTATGGCTACATTGTTGTTGTATTGGACTAAGGGGAATAAGACGTATTATACAAGGAGCATTAAAACTGCTGAAGAGGCAATGAAAGAAGGATTTTATGTCATGGTTTTACGGGAGAAGCCACACATCTTAAAGAATTTAAATACTTAAAACTTTATTAGTATTTTTAAAGGGGGAGTTGTTTCTTGTCGTTAGATTATGATAGAAACGTGTAATTTCAAATCTAAGATAAGACACCGAGCTTCTCCTGGATGTCGTTTAACTCCTCCAGATGTTGTTTGTCCTGGAGAAGAAAATTGTATTCTTTATCAGATATATGCAAAATTAGAACAGATTGATTTGGATGAATAAATTAGTGATTGTGGTTTGTGTTTTTCTTCTTATAGTTGGATTAAGTGGCTGTACTCAGATTGAAATCGATCGGGAATATATCAATACAGAATATGGATTTGCATTGAACCCTCCTGAAGGATGGAACGTTGCTGAGAATGTTACAGAAGAGGTAGTAGCATGTTTTTCTCCGCCTTTGAGGGATGATATTTGTTTTAATATTTCAAAACCTTATAGATTAGATATTGGGCTTGCTTTAAGCGTTTTTGCAGATGATATTGAGGAACAATATATTGAGATTTTAGATAATTTCACTGTTGTTTACAGAGATTGGAGAGACATTGAAGGCTTAACAGCATATGAAATTGTTTACACATATGATGAAGATGATACTTCTATCAAGGCAATACAGGTTGCTGTTGCTAAGAGTAGAACTGTTTTCATGATTTCATTTATTATGACAAATGAGTTTTATGATGAGTTTATTTCTCCTGCAAATCAAAGTATAGATTCTTTTAAGATTGTCTAAAAACACTTGATTAAAAGAATATATCTTTGAATAAAATCACTAACAGTAGATGCTAAGGTAAAAAAATGAGAAAGAACAAGGGATTCAACAGATAGAAATGTACATCAACAACTGTTCAGATTCTTTTCGATTTTAGAGCTAATTTTTGAGAAAGAGACATAATTTTTGAGTAGATTGGTTTTTGGCATGGATACTTCGAGTGTTGCCCAACCACTTTCGATGTCATAAATATCTCGAACTTTTACTTTTATTGAATAATTTCCTTGTTCCCACCATCGATGACTTACTATTACCTCCTCACCAGAATGATAAGGTCCTATCCATTCTTCGAATTTGCCATCACCCCAATCGACATAATAGAAAATATCGTCATCTTTTGGATCACTAGATTGCAGTGTATATGTATATTTTCTCCCTACTTTTCCAGTCACTGGTCCATCAATAGTTGGAGGATATGGGCTAAAATCTCTGAAATAACCAGTAATTAGCCATCTAGGTGACCGTCCAACAGGATAAGCTATACGCACATGAAAAGCACCTGTACCATCACCAAAGAACAGTTCAACATTATCATCAGACCCACACACTACTCCTAGATCGATATGTTTGTCGTTATCGAAATCAGCAGACAATATTGTACTCGGAAATGTTCCACAAGTATAATCTTGAGGTCCCTCAAATGAACCATTACCATCACCAAAAATAACTCTCATAGTGCGAAAAAAATCAATCCAAAGTGCAAAGGCGAGATCCAAATTTCCATCCTCATTGTAATCTCCTGATGTAAGATCATAAACGTCATCTCCTACTGATCTTCCGAATAGTTCAAAAGACCCATTACCAAACCCTTGAAGATATGAAACTTCATGAGATCCAACTCCTCCTGTGATAATATCCATATTACCATCGTTATTGAAATCTCCGATTTCCATATCTAAGGGATTTGTAAGAACAGTAAAATCTCTAAAATACTCAAATGAACCATCGCCATCACCAAGAAAGATACTTACAGCTTCATCATAAGCAAGAGTTATAGCTAGATCAATATTAAAATCATGATTGAAATCTTCACCTAAAACTCTATATGGCCCATTACCCGTTTCATGTTCATAGAATCGAGTAAACGTCCCATCACCATTGCCTAACAAAACACTCATATTGTCATGGTTCAAATTAGCCATTGCAAGGTCCAAATTGCCATCTTTATTAAAGTCATAGGGAAAGAGACCACATGTTGTATGACCGACATAATAATTTTGAGCCTCCCTAAATGTCCCATTTCCATAACCATATAAAAAACTCATATTATTCGTATAATGATTAGTAGCAACTATATCTAAAGCTAGATCATTATTGAAATCCCCAGAAAAAATCATAATTGGTTCTTGTCCGATGAAATAATCAGTTCGATTACCATAGGTGCCATCATCGTTTCCAAGATACACCGTTATATCGTCATCTGACCCAATATTTCGTACTGCAAAATCTATAGTAATATTTCTTTCAATACTAGTATGTCCAATTCTCCAATTCATAACTGAACCATAACTACTAGAAATAAAAAGTGAAATAAAAATAAATGATATAATGATAAGGATTGAGCATTTCCTAATTAGATGATTTTGCATATGGTTTTCCTCCCCTCATTGGTAAGAATATAAAGCGGTCTATATTATAAATGTTCGCTTCAAAATAAAAATGATACAAATGTTATGAAAAATCCTCAAGTCTTCTTTGTATCAACCTACGGCTTTGCCAATATTGCATATGTTTTCCCTTGAAACGCTCTACCGGGTGAAGAAGCATTCCTACCGACCTAAGACCACTTCGAAGAACTATATCATACGGCTGTTCTATTTCCTATTCTCAGTTTTGATGTATAACCTGTGGATTTTAGCTGATGTTTTGATTTGGCTGCATCTTCATGGCTTCATAGGTGAGGATCATTTGGTGACGTCACGTATGTTTGGTACGATGTTTATGGCGATTGATCCAGGGGGTTGACGCATATGATATTGGTATCCCAAGCCAATTGCCTTTTCATCTAGTTTTGAATAGATATAAAATTAATTTTTCATTGTTTTTGGACTGCATTTTTGTCTGAGATCTTGTTTTTTGATAATAAAGTCGGCTGAAATGATGTCATTGAGATGGAATGTATGACTGATTTTAATAGCGAAAAATCTACATTGTCATCTACTGACTAACAGCGCTATGTTTATATATCGTTAACAGGTTTATTGACTTTAAAAATTTAACAAATATGTTAAATTTGTGATGTGAAAGTTATGACTTGGGAAGAGATTATCGAAAACGGTAATATGAAAGGGATGAAAGCGCATCAAGCTTTTCAGGAAGTAGTCCAGAAAGCCATACTTACTTCATTAAGTCATGAGGAAGCTTTCAACTATATAGTATTTCAAGGGGGTACATCACTTCGATTTTTTTATGGGAATCCTCGATTTTCAGAAGACCTAGATTTTGTTCTTAGACATGAAAAGAATAGATACGACCTTACCAAAAAAATTCCAAAAATTCAGAGATTTGTTAGTGATGTTTTTCCGTTCCTTGATAATGTTATAACAAACATTCAAAAAAACGATGAGTATATGCAACGTCTTGTTTTTAGAACTGTCTCAAATGTTCCAGAACAAAAAATTCGAATCCATATTGAGTTAGCATACGTTCCTTCTTATAATAATCAACCGAGAATTTTAGATTATCAGCCGCTTAATCCTGCGATAAGGGTAGAAGATCAATCTGAAATATTAGCAGATAAAATCACTGCTTTGGGTAGAAGATCATACCAAAAAGGCAGAGATATTTGGGATATCTATTTCCTTACTGTAGAAAAGCAAATTTCAATTCCTTGGAATCTTGTTTTTCAAAAGGCAAAAGATTATGGAGATAAACCTCAAGTCTTTAAGGAAAGACTCCTTTTAGCAAGCAAACAAGTCAGAAAAAAGGGGCCTTCTATTCTTACCAATGAACTGAGTCGTTTCCTCCCAGAGCCACTCCATGATCAGTACAGCGAAATATTTGACAAAATCTCAATTCGGGTTGCCGATGAAGTCGAAAATGTAAATAGAGAGAATGTTAAACGAGAGTCTGCTAAAGGTGAAAATAATGAAGGTTGACGAATGGCTAAATTTTTTCAAACAACATAAAGATAAAAAATTATTTTCATTGTCAGATCTCTCTCAATTGACAGGAGAAAATAAATCCTCCCTCTCGGTACAACTGACTCGCCTTATTAAGACTGGTATAATCCGCCGTGCAGCTCAAATATGGTATGAAAATCCCTTTGCACCACCTTCTTCTGAGGAAATTGCAATGGTGATTCGCCGTCCATCGTATCTATCAATGGAATATGCTCTCTCGAAGCGTGGTATTTTAAGCCAAGCAGTATACACGCTTACGCTAGTTACTATAAAATTGCCATACACTTATAAAGTAAATAAAACAGTATATGAATATCATCAGATTCGTAAACCTCTTTTTTGCGGCTTCCAAAAAGAAGGAATAGTTTTAACAGCTGAATCTGAAAAAGCCCTACTTGATCTCATTTATATCCGCTGTGTGAGTAACAAGGAAATGGCTATGGATGATTTATCCTCTTTAGTTAATGATATGGCTTTGGAGGAATTGGATTCAAAAAAACTACATAAGTATGCTGAAATATTCAATTCTAGAACCAGAAGAATGCTTGATAAGCTAAAAATCTAGATACAGACTTGCACATATTTTGTATCAGGTCGTCTCCCCTAAAAAATATTTTCCTAAAATGACATTTTTACACAAAAAGTATATAAACAATGAGAGATAAAGTATATCATGTCAACTAATGACAAAGGTGGTGAAAAAAGAGAATGGATGTAAAGATAATTGGCGGCGTGGTTGTTGGGGCCGCTGCAGCAGCTGCAGGATATTGGCTTACAGCTATGTAGAATAAATTTTTATTTTTACATTTCATATATTATTCTACTTCTCAATCTATTATTGATTTTTACTCTTGTTGGTTTTATAATTCGGGCAAACTACGAAGTTTATGAATCTTATCTGTAATTAGAAAGGATTGTTTTTTTATTGCACCTGAAAATTTTGAGTTAATTTCTTCCAAGATAGTACGCAGTTCATTAAAATTCTTCACAACAAATTCTGGTTCTAAATCAGCCCAACCAATAGCTAGATTCATATATTCTAAATATGATTTGTTTTTTAAATAATTAAAAACTTGTTTTTTCAATTTATGATCCTTAAGATAAATATCAACTTTAAATCGTTGAAGTTCTAACTTTGAAAGATCAACATTTATGCGAAATGCCTTAATAACTCCTGATTTCACCAAATTTTTAATTCTATAGTTTATACTTTGTGAAGAATAGCCAAGTTTTTCTGCTAGCTCAATTAAAGGAATCCGTGCATTTACGGTAAGGATATTTAAGAGCTTATAATCAGTTTCATCTATAGTAACAGCAGTACCTCCACAATTCATTGTGAACATTTCTCTTTCTGATTTTTCTTGTTCTTCAGGTAGTAAATATGATTTTTTATAAACGTTAGCCTGGATATAGATTGAAATCGAATACTCCTCAAAATAATCTTCATATAAATCAAGTGTTTTATCCCAAAATTGATAAAATTCAAAAATGTCTTTAACCCATATGACTACATTTAGGTCAATTTCACTTGTAGCTGTGCCAACCACCCATGAATTTCTGTAATTTACAAAATATTTGATAATTTCATCTTTGAGAGTTGAATTAACATATTGAAAATTGATATAGATTCTAAAAACATTATATCCGAGTCGAAATGTATCAATGTCAGCAAAATAATTGACAATAACTCCTGTTTCTTGAAGATTTTTAAGTCTATATGCTACAACATCTTTTTTTAAACCAACCTTTTTCCCAATCTGTGTATTTGGTTGTCGACAATCTAAATCTAAATGATATAATATCTTTCTATCCTTCAAATCTATTTTTACCATCTTTCTGATATGTAAATTGAGTTAAATATATAAGCGTTTTATGTATTGAAAAAATAGTTGGAGATGCACAGCAATTCAAAAAATGTTCTAATTGTATCTATGCCTTTTGCTGAAACAAGCATTCCATCGATACAATTAGCACTGTTACAATCATATTTACAAAGGCATGGTCTAGATGTTACTACGCGTCATCTGTATCTAAAAGCAGCTGATGTTTATAGTTTACCTAATTATAATTTTCTTATCCATATTCCCAATGATTCCTATCTTGCACAGATGGTTTATTCTAAATATGTTTTTCCAGATCATTGGGATAAAAATCTTGAAAAATTCAAACAATTCTACAACAATGTTCTTGCTTATGACAAGCAGTTCATAAAAAATTTTACTTTCGAACAGTATATTGAACAATCAGACAAATTCTTCTCTTGGATTCAAAGCCAGATAGAATGGAGCCGTTATGATATTATTGGTTTTACTTTGAATTATGGACAGTTCTTACCATCATTAGCAATCGCACAAAAGATTAAGGAACAATATCCTAAAAAGACCATTGTTTTTGGTGGCAGTACCACAATAAATGAACTTGGTATACAAGTTTTGAAAACATTTGACCAAGTTGATTTTATTATTTCTGGCGAAGGGGAAGAATCTCTAGTTCTTCTTACCTCAGATAATACAAATATTCACTCCATTCCTGGTTTGATTTATAGAAAAAACAATGATGTGGTTTGGAATCAAATTGAGAATTACCGTGATTTAAATTCGTTGCCAATCCCCGATTTCCAGTCTTATTATCAAGACCTTAGTATTACTTCAGATGAGGTGCAACAATACTTTTCTCTCTATGGACGCCTTCCTATTGAACTTTCACGAGGATGTTGGTGGAATAATTGTACTTTTTGCAATATACGGGCATATCATAAGAAATATCGAGAAAAAACTGTTGAAAGATTCATAGAGGAATTAGACTTCTTATCTGAACAGTATAAAATGCTAACCTTTCAGGTTCTTGGAAATACGCTTCCCCAACATGACTATCGAGGCTTATGCAAGCAAATCATAGAATTGGGTAAAGATTTCACGTTCTATATCGAAGCGCGGGCAGGACAATTAACTAGTCAGGATTATACACTATTAAAAAATGCTGGATTTACTCATATACAAACTGGCATTGAGGCCTTTAGCTCCAACTACTTGGAGAAAATGAACAAAGGAGCTAGATTAATTGATAATATTGCTGCATTAAAATATTGCAAAGAGAATCATATAAACAATAGCTACAACATCATCATCAATTATCCTAATGAAGAAACATTAGATTTTGAACAAACCCGGAACAACATCCAATACTTTAGACAGTATCTTGATTCACCACAAATCAGTACCTACACCGTAGGATATGGCAGTCCGATATATAATCACCCTGAGAAATTTAACATTGCAGAACTGAAAAACAGAACTATTGATACCATTATGTATCCTCAGGATGTGCTAAAGAATAATTTTTGCTTTTTTTATTCTTTTAAAAGAAAAAAAATCCTTGAAACAAACAACTGGGAACAATTAGTTCATGAGTGGAAAGCCGAACTTGAAAAACAAGAGATTGAAAGTGTAAAACAAAATACTACTATTAATAAGCTTATCTTTTACTATGTCGATGGTGGCAATTTTCTCAAAATTTATGATAAAAGATTTGGTGAGGATGTCCGTATATATGTTCTTGATGAACGTGAACGTGAGATCTTTCTTTCTTGTATAGATGTTATTTCTTTTCAAAAATTGCAGGAAAAGTTTTCCCATATTCCTGAATTTGAACTTGCTGCTATTTTACATACGTTTGAAAAAAGTGGCATTGTTTTTCGAGAAGGTAACGATTATTTGAGTCTTCCTCTGAGATATGGTAAAACTAGCGGTGAAGCATTGGAGGAGAAATCTAAGTCGCTTCTTTATAGTTCTGGTAGCCACCGCTCCTTATGAACCTTTTCAAATATCCAAAAAGTTTGTTTTCTTATGGCACCAGGAATTTTGAATTGTTTTTCTCTATTTATCCACAGTTCTTACGCATTACCCTATATTACTGTCATAATTGATGGAGGACTATCTGGAGAACGTCATCAAATGGCGAGAGCTTTGGGACGAGACCATGGAGCTCTGATTGCCAAAGATTTTTTATAGATGTGACATTGCGTTTAAACTCTTCCGAATCGAATGTTTTATTGTAGTATGAGAGTTTTTTGTTGATGAGTTTGCTTTCCCACGAAATCCCTTTCTTTATGAGGAATGCTATATCGTATAAATCTCTTGCTTTTCCTCGGATCATCAGTGCTCTAACTTTTTCTGCGAGGATCTCTTCTTTCTTCATGACCGGAACAGTAAATGGTCGTAGGTCATCGTATACTGGAACGATTTCTTTTACTTCTGGTGAAAGAACAACATCATTTCTCTCTGAAATTTCTATAGCGATGGTAGATTCACTCCGTGGTCCCTTATACAGAGGTCCTCTTGCTTTCACCTTTAAGGTTTTTCCCGCGAGTGATTTATCTGTTTTTATTTCATGGATGATATGAAGAACTGTAAGAACATCAGATACTGTTGTTTTTAACCGGTCGAAATCACATTGTTTCATTTTTGTAAAATCTAGGTCTTCAGAGAATCGATCTAACCCGTAGAAAAAGAACAGTGCAGTGCCTCCTTTTAAGACGAGTTCGTCAGCTACGGCGGTATATACTCCAGTAAGTATCGCAGTCTGTAGGTAATGTTTCTCCTGTTGATATGGTTTAAGTCTGTTCGCCTTTGCGAAGCGAGAGATTTCATCAATTGAAATCATGTAAATGCCTCCATATCTGATAATCCTACCATCTTTGCATAGCGCACCATCTTCTTTCCATTGATTTTTTTGATGGTATTGGGAGGATGACCAAATTTGTATGCGATGTCAATCAATGCTTTTTCTGTTTCAGCAACCCAGATAGAGTATCCCTGATATTCTATGCTGGTGAATCCAAAGAATGCCTTCTTTGGCAACTTAACAAATACCACCCCGTCTACTTGTTTTTTCACGCGTTTTGGCACAATGACATGGACTATTGTTGGTATTTGATTTATAGCTCTGCGGAGATACAAGGCAGCATTGAAGGAGATGTAGGAGTTCGGAGTAATGTATGATGCATATAAGAAAGGATCATGTTTGAGTGCGTAGATTCCCTTCGCCACTCTAAATATGAGGTTTTTATCTACCATTCGTTTTATGTAGACGATTGCACATGATTTTTGCAGGTTTGAAATGCGAGTGATTTCATTAGTAGTGAAAACAGGAGTTTTCATCATCTTCATTTTTTCAAGTATCTCGTAGATGTTCATAGTGTTTGATATCTAAGAAACTCTTATAAATATTGTCCCTAAAATAACAAAATTGTTATTTTGTAGGCATATTAATCTCTTTCGTTGAAACTTATCTAAAAACGAAGAACTCTAATTTTATACGGCACTATAATGGGTTTCCTCACTATCTTCTCTAGAGCAGATACGGTTTGAACCATTCAAAAGAAACTTTTGGGGAAAACCCGTGGATTCTACATATTTCCTACAAAAGTAAAAAATATACCCCTATTTTAGCATTTTGTAGGAATTTCTAGGAATGGGGCTTTATGTTCATTAGCAGGATTTGAGAATTGGGGTAAGAAAAATATGAATAAAACCAGAAGGTGCAACCCAGAAGGAATGCATTCGGCTCCCTTCACATCCTGTTTGAACTATGAAATAAAAGGGAGGGATAATTAAGTATGTATTTCTTCTTACTGTCTTACCCTATCTTGGGGGCAGGTCTAAAATACATTGATGATGCATTTGATGCAACTATCTTTAACAAAAGAATTGCTATGATTCTCGCTCCTCTTCTCGGCGCACTCTGGGCATACACCATGATTATTGATCGAATATCTGCTACGATTCTCCTTGCTATCCTTCTTGGCGTTCTATTAAAGGGAAAGATAGATAACTATGCACATTTAATTGGGCTCACCGTTATCTTAGGGATTGTTATTGTTACTGGCATGCAATTCCTTATCTTTCCTCTGATCCTCCTTACGGTTGCAGCATTATTTGATGAAGTTGGTAATGATTTCATTGACAAAAAACATTACCTAAATAGTCCCAAGCGTTGGCAGAAGATTACAGGTTATTTCTTTGATCAGAGATGGTTAACAAAAGTCGCTATCCTTGGTATCGTCTTTATCGGAGTATTTCCGTTCTACTACTTCCTTGCAATGATGTTATTTGATGGTGCCTATCTGTTTGTGCACTGGTACAGTGAAACAAAACGACGAGAACCCAGCATTGTTAAAGATGAAAGAGCACTTTGCTCTGATCCCATCCTTCACATGGAGAGGTAACCAATCCTCCCTTACCCCCTAGAGAGAAAAATCTCTCATACAATTGCCTCATAAGACATTGCTTATCAGCATATGCAGCTACATATGCATGTGCGAAAAAAGTACTTATGATGCCAGCAGTATGAATTCAGCACACCATGCTGGGAGAGTGGATTTAAAGCATAAAGGCACTGGAAAAGGAACCGTATGTACTTCTATCTCGTATCGTTCCCGCTCTTAGGAGCAGGATTGAAATACATTGATGATGCATTTGATGAAAAAATCTACAATAGAAAATTAGCTATCACTCTAGCCCCAGTTCTTGGGATACTCTGGGCATACACTATGCTTCTTGATCCATTTGCAGCAACGATACTTTTAGCCGTATTGGTGGGTGTATTCTTAAGGGGGAAAATAGATAATTCGGCTCATTTCATTGGCTTGATTATTATTGTAGGTGTCATTATTCTCATTGGTATCGATCTGCTTTTTCTTCCTTTGATATTTCTTGCTATAGCAGCATTTTTAGATGAGGTGGGAAGTGATATTATCGATTACAACCTTGATACTATCAATATGAACAACTTTTGGCAGAAAGTCGCAGTATATTTCTTTGATCAACGATGGATGACAAAAATTGCTATCTTGTATGTCGTTCTCCTTGGTATTTTTCCACTCTATTTTTTCTTGGCAATGCTTCTGTTTGATGGTGCATATCTTACAGTTAGATTATATAGTCGATCTCAACAAAGAATTCAAAGAACAGTCTGTGCATAGACAACTATAAAGAATTAAAAATACTTTTATTTGGTGTCCCTATTGTGATATATATGACTAAAAGAAACTTTGTAATCGGAGGAGGGTTATCTGGAGTATCTTTCTGCTATTTTAGAAAAGAATGTGATAATATTATATTTGAAAAAGAATCTAGACTTAACGGTAGGATACAAACCATTTCAATAGAAGATAATGCAATCGAAATTGGTGCACAATTTTTTTGTAAAGAAGATAAATTTATCTATAATCTAATTAAAGAGTTGGGATTTGACAACAACCTGCAAAGGATCAATCTTCATAATTTTTCTGTTCTGCATAAAAATAGAATAATAAAACTAAAAAATAAAATTTCAGAGGATTTATCAAAAGAAGAAAAAGAAGAGTTAAATAATTTTTACTTTTTTTTAGAAAACGAGGCAATTAAAATATTCAATAATCCATCACCGGATTTATTCTTTATCCATTTTGATAAATGGTATCATCAAAATTTCGGAGAAAATGCAGATTGGCTAATTATGAGTCTCGTTAGAGCAATTACTTTTTCAGAGCCAAAGGAATTATCAACTTTTTATGGCTTATTAGTTTGTTCGTCATTTTTTGAACCTTGTTATTCGATTCAAGGAGGAATGGAATTGCTCAATCAAAAATTAATTTCCATTGCAAAGCCGAAAATTTTGACAGGAAATAAAATTACTAAACTCGAAATAAATAATAATAGAGTTAATCAGATAGAAATAAATAATAAGGAAAAAATCAAAATCAACGAAAAAGATTCCGTAATATCTTCCATACCTTCAAAAGAACTCGCGGATTTATTACCCAATTCATCATTTAAGAAACAATTAGAGAAAATAAAATATAATGGATGCGGCGTGACTTTATTAAAAACTCAAAAACAACTTTTAGATTATGATTCCGGACTACTTTGTGCAAAAAACAAGGGGATATCGATAATAATCGATGAATCAAAATATTTAGGTCTTAATCGATTAAATAAATATATTGTTATTTTGACGCCTTATAAGACTGGAGAAAAGAAAATCTTTGAAAAAACCCTTATGGGGGCTAGAGAATTGATACCTAACCTAGATAAAAATATTGAAAATGTTGAATTTTTTACATGGGATTATGGTCTACCTATCGCCTCACCGGAATTATTCAATATTCAAAAAGAATTATTACGAAATGAATTTGAAAATCTATATCTATGTGGAGACTACATGGGAATGCCATCTCTGGACGCATGTATAGAAAGTTCTAAATCAACCGCTAAAAGAATACTAAGAAGATAGAATCATTTCCATTAATATTTTTGTTCCAAGCCTACCTGAAGACATAGGATTTCTTAGGATCCAATTCGTTATTAGGCATAAATGCTTTTGTGGCTTATCTAGTAAATCATCTAAATGAACTCTTTTGTGTAGATAATTAGCAGATTCAACCAAGAAATCCAAATCTCTATTATTCATTTTACAAAACAAGCGTCTCAAGAAAAATGCTAGTTTCTCTTTTGATAAAAGATACTCTCTCAAAGCAAGTTCATAATCTAAAAGATCACATCTCTCATTTTCCAAATTATACTTTATTGCCTCTGCCGCAAGATATCCAGATATTATAGCAGGTCTAACTCCATATGCAAAAAGAGGATCCATTACATATGCAGCATCACCTACTGCACAAAAATTTGAATAAGTCCGTTTTTTTAACAACCCCAGGGTACATGATCCAGAAAAATAATTTAGAGGTTTTACATCAGACAGAATATTTGTAACAATTTTGTTCTCTTTGATAAATCGACTAAAATATTTTTTCAATGGTCTGCCGATACTTTCCTTTGTTGTAACAATTGAAGCCACACATAATTCTTTCCTAGTTTTAGCAACGAAAAAATAACCCGCTGGTATCAACTTTGTATTAAAAAAAACATTAGTCTCCCTCTCAGGAATATTTAATTCTTTAGAAACTAGGCCATAACCAATAATTTCCGTACATTTCCTTAAGTATCTATTCAAATGTAATTTTTTTAAAGTTACCGAGTCACTCCCATCTGCCCCAACAAAAAATTTTGCTTCGACCTCTTTTATCCGGTTTTTTGTTTTCATTTTCATCGAGCTAATTAAATCATCTTTAAGATGAAAATCCTTAAATATAGAGTTCGTCTCAATTTTGACACCAAATTCTTCTATTTTATCTGATAATTTAGTATCAAAAGAGTCTTTCTCACTACCACGTTTTACAAATAAGTCATAAATTTTTGATTCAAATAAAAAACTGTTATTTGGGGAAAACCATTTACTCCTACTAGATTTATCCAAAAAATCAAGTTTCAAATCTTTAATTATTGGTAGCAGGGAAGTATTCTCCGTTATATCAATTTTTTTTTGATTATGGGATCCAATCTTATGAACCTTATCGATTACTCTTACATTGTAACCTTCTTTTAAAAGCTTTAAGGCGCATATACCACCTGCGATACCACATCCAACTATTGCTACATCTGTTTTATCCATAGAATTTTCCAAACCATGGGAGAAATCTACTTTATAGATAGAATAATATTAGCTTCATTAAAGAATTTAGATTTTCCATCCAAGGGATTATATACACCCTCTCCTAATGTAAATACCACTAAAAAATTCTTTATATTTTTTCTGATTTTTTTCTGTACGAAACACATATCATCACCAAGAGTTACTAAATTGCCACAGCAGGATACTCCAAAAATAAAATCAGAATTTTTATCTATAGACTCATCAATAGCATCTACAATATTTTTTCCTGATGCCGTCAAAACAAACAAGTCATCAGAATCTATCCTATAATTAAACGAAATACCTTTCCCCAGTATAGCACCAACTGCTGCTGCTGCTAGTGTTTTATCCGGATATTCAAATCCCAATGGGAAGTAAACAGTAGGTAGATTATAGAAGGAAGTTTTTCTGCTGATACTCTCTTCAAATGCAGATTCAGACCAATTTGCTGCCCTTGTAAATTCACTAACTGCATCTTTATTGTTTATCTTTTTAATTATTCTATTATCGAAGGAGCTATCTGTAATTTTAAGCTTCTCATTGAATAATTTATGGAAACCATGATTATATCTAATATCAATTTTTTTATCGATTTTAAAACCGATTGCCACAATAGAATTTGTAGATACGCCTTTACTTATAAATTGATAATCTTTTGCTAACTTCATATCGTCGGAAGATGAACCACTAATGATAAACGATTTTTCCAATTTTTTTGACATTTTTTCTAGAACTTCTTCCTCTCTTCCTATTCCCTTTTGTAATTTTCTTGTAGAAGTTTCTATTAATTTTGCTGCTAAAGAGCTTTTAATTTTGCCTTTTAAAACAAAACTACCGCCAATACCTGGGAAGTGTGGCATAGTCGCTCCACTTACTAATTGAAATATAAAACTTTCTTTGTATTTGGAATTCTTAAATCCCATAAGAATGCCTTCAGCACATTTACCTGCAGCCTTTTCGGGATTCTTTTTTGTATTATAACCGACTCCTACAGCAACATCCATATTTGGATATGAAACAGCAATAGCAGTACAACCCCTTGTATAACAACCATAATCGTTCATAAATCCTACAACTGTTCCCCCAATTAAAGGTGTTCCTTCAGGTAATACATCCCATACTCCATTTAAAAATTCTTGAAATCCGCCATGTTTTTCATAATGAATTGTAGAAAACAAAAGAAAAAAACTTGGAGGTCGATTTAATTTTTCAATTGCTGATCTAGTAACTTCTCTTCCAGCTTCTCGTGCATCCCACTTTCTGGACATTCCGACAGCTGCTTCAAATCTTGAACTATCCATTTTTCTTTCAACCATTCTTTATATTATTCTTGCAGGATCGTTTCCACTCTTTGTTCGATCTGATTAGTATCGGAATCCTCTCTACTATCTTCTCTTTCCATGACCTTTAATATCTCACGCCGAGCATTCTCCATCTCAACTTCAATTAAACCTTTATTTGCTAATGCAGGAATAATCGCAACAAGAGCATTTTCTGTGTCAGGAAAAACATAAAACATGACTTCATAATTCTGTAAACGGAACTCCATTTCACCAAGGCCAGCTTGAGAATAATCACGAATAACGCCAAATACCTCATCCATTGCCCTTTTGATGATATCCCAGACTTGATTAACTTCAGGCTTAAACCCATCAGATGTAGGCATGACACTTATCATATTCCTACGGGCAACCATACAAGCAAGAATATCATCAAGTTTTAGAAGATCATTTAGAACTTCCGCTATCGGATCATCTCGCATGCTATCCCATCCCTATTAACGATATACTCAACGATTATCACTTTAAAAGATTTTCCTTGATAGAATAACTTCCTACACCAATAACCATTTCCAGAGTGGAATAAACTCGATTTCCTTTCTATCTATAGTTTCTTTTACTTCATAGTCTTGAGTGATAACAATCCCCTTTCGAACATGAAACTGTTTCATTGCTTCTACCAATCCATTAATCTCCCGCTCTCTCGTGCTCGTGAGATCATAGGACACCTGGATGACCTGCTCTACGTTCTTCCGTCGTTGAACCAAAAAATCACATTCATATTTATTCTTCCAATAATATATACTCTTCCCAGTTCGTTTGAGATGGGTGAATACAATGTTTTCATACATTTTACCTGCATCATCTGAAAATACAAAACCAACAAGTCTTCTTATGCCTGTATCAATACAATATATTTTCTTTGGATTAACAAACTGTTTTTTTAATGAAAACGCAAGGATATTAACGACAAAAATTAGATACGCATCATCAAAGTATCGTGTGTATTCCCCTATCGTGTCCGTGGATAATTCACAAAATTTCCCTAGCTTTTCATAGTTAACATACGACGAGATATTCTGAAGATACCATTTCACCAACCGATCAAGTTTGTCAACACTTCGTATGTTTTTTCTTTTCACTATGTCCCTATACAATATCGACTCAAAATAGAATCGTAGAAGCTCCTCCTTACGGTCTTTGTCTTTTTCAAGAACAATCTCAGGGAATCCCCCAAACTCAATATAGGGGATAAGAAGGTTTCTTAACGTATTTTTTTGACGTATAATGTCTGCATCGCTTTTTATGTAAACACTATGGGCCTGCAGAAATTCCTTGAAACTAAATGGGAATAGTTCAAAATACGCAAACCGTCCGGTGAGAAGATAACTTAGTTCCTCCTTTAATAACGATGCGTTAGAGCCTGAGATAAATATCTTCTTGTTCTCCTGTTCTAGATCGTATATCCGTTTGAGAGTTTTCTGCCACTCTGGTATCTCATGGATCTCATCGATGAAAACAAAATTTTTCCTTGCGGATTTTTCCACTTGAGATACTCATCTAATGCCTTGCTTATGAGATCTTTTTTTTCAACACGGTCATCATCAGCTTTGATGAAAAACAAGTTATTTCGATCAACATGCTGT